>Ga0233429_1000387_pt1 | contig 73974 bp, 76 predicted proteins | sample SI_118_April2016_3_FD_179879 | JGI IMG/M metagenome (GOLD analysis project Ga0233429, IMG submission 179879) | Seawater microbial communities from Saanich Inlet, British Columbia, Canada - SI_118_April2016_135_MG | ecosystem: Environmental > Aquatic > Marine > Inlet | place: Canada: British...
CCATTACTTCTTCAACAACTTCTGGTTCCATTACTTCTTCAACAACTTCTGGTTCCATTACTTCTTCAACAACTTCTGGTTCCATTACTTCTTCAACAACTTCTGGTTCCAGTATTTGAGCAGAAGCATCACCTACAATAATTTGACCAACCATTCCTTGTTCTCTGTGACCTGGAACTGTACAAATATAGTAAAATATTCCCTCTTCACCTGCAATAAATTCTGAAGTTCCACTTTCACCTCCTTTTAGTGGATTTGATGCTGATGCAACTTCACTTCCAGGAATTATTCCAGAAAAGCCTTCATCATCATGAGTGACACCAAATGAATGGAATGATCTTCCGTCATTAACTACGTTAAACATTACTTTATCTCCAACTTCCATGTTGATTGTTGGATTGTTATTTGGTTCACCAGGTAATGCATTAAATGCCAAAGTCCTAAAGTCTGAGGATTCAATAAATGAAAGATCTGATGTTATAGTACCGCCTGTATGTGCTGCGGGTCCACCATGATCATCGCCTCCTGCCATCATTGCAACAACTGGAGGTGGTTGTGAAATCCAATAATCCCACATTCCAAAGAAGATTGCTCCACCGACAATACAAATTCCTAACATAATTACTAACATTTTTCCAGTTCTAGCTGGAGTTGTGCGGTATACTTTATGTGCTGCTTCGCCTTTTGGGTGTTCTGTTTCGTTACTCATTTTAATCTCCTAGTGATGAGGGTTCTTTGCCTCAAATGGGTAATAATACTTTCCACCCACACCAAATGGGTCGTCTGTATCAGCAAGTGCTCCTTTACCTGAACTGTAAATCATATTTGCCAAGAATATCACCATACTGACACCAATTATCATGGCACCAACTGATGCTATTTGATTCATTGCAATCCATTCTGGAATTGGCGGATAATCGAAAACTCTTCTTGGCATTCCATACAAGCCAAGTACGTGTTGTGTAAAGAATACTAGAATAGTTCCAATAAATGACATTACAAAGTGTACTTTACCCATTGTTTCATTGTACATTCTTCCTGTAACATATGGGAACATGTAGTAGAGGAATCCAATTGAACCAAATGCAATAGTTCCCATCACAAAGAGATGGAAGTGACCTACTACCCAATACGAATCATGTGTTGAAAAGTCTAAAGGCATCGCAGCATTTGCAACCCCACCTGCACCTGCAGAGAAGAATAATGCAATACCGCCAACTGCCCACATCATTGGTGTTGAGAATTTAATTCTACCATTCCACATTGTTGCAATAAAATTGTAAACATGCATGGCGGATGCTGGAACTGCTGCAAGAGTTCCTACCATGAAGACTGTTTTCTCAGTAAATGACATTCCTGTTGCATACATGTGATGTGCCCATGATGAAAATCCAACTATAGCTAATAATACAAATGCAAAGACACCAGAGTTGTAACTGTAAATTGGTTTTCTTGAAAATCTTGGAATAATTTCATACATCATACCAATTGCAGGAATTACCAAAACATACACTTCAGGATGGAAAGTAAACCAAAACAAGTGCGCATATGCAATTGGATCTCCACCCATTGCAGGATTGAAAAATCCACTTACACCTAATCTGTCAGTTAGAAGCATTAAGAGAGCTGCTGCAAATGTTGGAATTGCAACTAGAATAATTAATGATGATGCCAAAAATGACCAAGCCAATAATGGGACTTGTCCAATTGACATGTCAGGATGTTTACATTTGAGAATAGTAACTACAAAATTGATTGCACCAAGTACTGAGGAAATACCTAAAATCTTTAATCCAAATATCCACATGTCAGCAGCAGGTCCCGGAGCACTGATAATAGAATACGGCGGGGTTGCATACCATGTAAAGTCTGCAAATCCTAACCAAATGAGTGCGCCTCCTGGTGGAATCATCCAAAATGCAATTGCATTGAGTTTTGGATATGCCATGTCTTTGTATCTGACCATTATTGGAACGTAATAGTTACCAACAGCAGATGCAAAAGGTAAGATAAACAAAAAGATTAACGTTGTACCGTGAACTGTGAAAATTCTGTTAAACGTCATTGCATCACCAATAATTTGTGCACCCGGTAAGAATAACTCTGCTCTAATTGCTAGTGCTAATGCACCACCAAGGAACAAAAATCCTAATGACATGATCAAGTATAGTAATCCAACATCAGTGTGATGTGTTGAAAACATTATTTGCCAAATCGGACGTGGCTTTGCTAATTCTACAACCATTAGTTAATCTCCTCGGAGAAAAGTTGTGATAAAAGCGTTATCAAGTTGATGGATCCTCCACAATTAAAGTTCCTCTCATATTATAATGAATTAATCCACAATATTCTCTGCATTGAATATCATGGGTTCCTGCATCAGTTGGAGCAAACCATACAGTGTTAACTCTACCTGGAACTGCATCCATTAGTACTACATAATCGTGAATGTTAAAAGAATGAATTACATCTTTTGAATGAAGTTCAAACTTGTATGCTTTACCTACTTCAACATGTAGTTCACCAATTTCTTTAGTTCCATCTTCATGTTCAAAAGTCCAGAACCATTGTTGTCCTGTTACTTTGATAATTTCTGCACCTTCAGGAACATGTTCTACAAGTCTTTCTGCATTCCAAGCTTCTGCACCAACCCAACACATTAACGCAATAACTACTGCAACATAAATCCACTCTGGCCAATTAGAATGTCCACTCAATTTTACCAGTCCGTTCCTTCGTAAGGAGTTGGTTTTGCTTTTGGATGAGATTCTCTAAATCTCCATACTTGCCAAATAATAGTACCAGATACTACTGCTCCAACAACAAATGCAATAGTCATCATTCTAAAAAATAAATTCCAAATTATTACTCTACGATCAAGATATTCACCTGGTTCATCACCTGCAGCAAATGCTAAGTCTACAGCTGGAATTATAACCAAAACTGCCAATGCTAAAAATAATCCAATGATTGCCTTCATAGCGAATAAGTGAAATGACCTGTGATTTCTATTTAAGGGTTTTCAAGATTTTTAGACATTAATCTTGATCGAATCGTGAAGTATGCATTACATTAAGTCCTAAAACTGAAAATTTTTTCTCATATTCTCTAAAGATGTTAAGGGAAGCATTTGCGATAATTAATTCAAAGAGATTCACAGGAGATAAATCAACAATTGTTGAAAGCATTGCTTTGATGGGGTCCATATGAGTTACAAGTACTACATTTTCATCAGGATGTTTTTCAATAATATCATCAACTAGTCCAAGTATTCTGGTTTTGACTTGTGAGAAAGTTTCTACACCATTATGAGCAATTTCTAATTCACCGTTGTAAAATTTCATAAAGACATTTCCATGACTGTTAAAAATTTCATCATAGGGCATTCCAGTAAATTTTCCCATATCAAGTTCAATTAATCGTTCATCAATTGTAACATCAATAGAATTGTGTTTTCCTGCAATTTCTGCAGTATGTTTTGCTCGCTGTATTGGACTAGAATAAATTGCAGAAATATTCATGTGTTCAAGTAATTGAGCAGTATGTTCTGCTTGCTTTATTCCTGTATCAGTTAATGGAACACCTTCTGTTCTTCCTGCAAGAATTCTTTCGGTGTTATTTTTTGCCTGACCATGTCTGAGGAAAATTATTTGGCCCAACTTGGACTGAAATTCAAATAAAGATAATAATAACATTGTCTGGGGATTAATCATGAAAGTTGGAATTATTGGCGGAACTGGCGGAATGGGCAAAGGTTTTGCACTCAGATGGTCACAGAATCACAATGTAATTGTTGGTTCAAGGGATGCTACACGAGCATCAGAATCTGCAGTAGAATATACAAATCTTGCAAAAGAAGCATTTGGAGAAATTAAAGGAAGTATTTCTGGTAGTGATAATGTAACAGTTGCAAAAGAAAGTGATGTTTTAATTTTATCAATTCCATATGAAAATATTGATACAGTATGTTCAGGAATATTATCTGAAATTAAAAATAGTTGTGTTGTAGTATCTCCAATTGTTCCAATGACTAAAACTGATGTTGGATTTGAATGTGTTTCAATTAAAGATAGTAAACCATTTTCATACAAACTTGTTTTAGAACATATGAAAGACAAATCAAAACTTGTTTCAGCATTTCATGTAATTTCTGAGAAAAAACTAATCAACCCAACACTAGAATTAGATTATGATATCTTTGTTTGTGGAGATAGTAAAGATTCAGTTAGAGTAGTAGATGAATTGATTAATGAAATTAAAGGTTTAAGATCAATTTACTTGGGACCAATAGAATTATCTTATCTTGCAGAAATGTCAACACCATTGTTACTTAATGCAATGATTAGAAACAAAATAAAGAATCCTGGAATTAAAATCATTTAAGAGCATTTTTCCCATCATGAGTTCTGAGTATTATAGACGAGGTAGAAATTGGTTTTCAGCTATAGGTGTAATGTTTTGTGTGATGGCCGGAATCGTTCTTGTTAGACAATTATTAATTTGGGGAGTAGACTTTGTTGAAGAATTTTTATTTAATACAGAAATAACTAACGAAAAAGTTTCAATGGCAATGTTGGGCTTTGGTATTTTTATGATAGCATTAGGATTTAGAAAACATGAGCAAAAAAGATGATTTTTTAAAATCGCAAAAAGTGTTAAGATTAGCAACTATTGGTAAAAATAAGATGCCTCATATTGCACCTGTATGGTATAGATATGTAAATAAAAAAATCCAAATTGGGACAAATGCAAAAACGCGAAAAGTAAAAAATGTAATAAAAAATAACAAGGTATCATTTTGTGTAGATGTTGGGATTAATGCTCCAAATATTTATGGAGTTATGGGGCAGGGAGAAGCTAGATTAATTTTAGAAAAAACCAAAGTAAAAATAATCGCTAAAAAAATTCTTTTACGATATTTTAAAACATTGGAAAATAAATCGGCACAAGAATTACTAGAGGATACTGATTGTATAATAGAAATTGATCCTCAAAAATACTCGGTTTGGAATTATTGAGAAACAAATTCTTCAATTTTATTCATTGCAGAATCTAAAATTTTCATATCAGGAAGATAAACTAGTCTGAAATGCCCACTGCCGTATTTTTCTCCAAATCCTGAACCATGAACAGTAAGTACGCCTTTAGATTCTAATAATTTTGTAACAAATTCTTTGTCAGTTCCAAATCTATTATCTTCAATTTTTGGAAATGCATAAAATGCACCTTTTGGAGTAGGACAAGATAATCCTGGCATTTCATTAAGACGTTTTACTACAAAGTCTCTATGTTTTTTAACTTCTGAAACAAAATTTCCAATATAGTCTTGAGGACCTCTTAATGATTCAAGGGCTGCATGTTGTACTGGAAGACTAGTTGCAATTCTTACTCTAGCAAGTTTTGGTAAATTTTCTCGTAACGCATCAAGCTTTGATGATTGATTAAATGCAATGTATCCAATTCTCCACCCAGACATTAGATGAACTTTAGAAAAACCATTTAGAATTATTACAGGAGAATCACCTGCAACTTTACCAATGCCTACAAATTTTTCATCAAAAATAATTTGATCATAAATTTCATCACAAATAATGTATAGATTGTGTTGATTTGCAATATCTACCAAATCTTTGAGGGATTTTTCATTAAATACAACACCTGTTGGATTGTTTGGACTGATCAAACAAATTGCTACAGTCTTTGAGGTAATTTTGGATTTTATATCCTCAATGTCGGGTGTAGAATTATTCAAATCTACTGCAAACTCTATAGGAATTCCACCATGTAATCGTACATAGGATGCATAAGGTGGATAATATGGTCCAGGTAATAGTACTTCATCTCCTTCTTCTACAATTGATGAGATTACCATGTCGAGTCCTTCTGAAACTCCATTTGTAACTAGAATTTCTTCAGATGAAATAGATAATCCTTTAGCATTTTCTTTTTTAGCAATTTCTTGTCTTAATTCCAAAAGACCTTCAGATGATGAATAGTAATTTTCACCTTTGTTAATGGCATCAATCAAAGCTTGACGCACATTATCAGGTGGTTGAAAACCAAATTGAACAGGATCACCAATGTTAAGATAATCTACGTTCATTCCTTTTTGTTGTACTTTTCTTGCAGATTCCACTATATCTCTAATAGCATATTCAACACCTGCTACTTTTTTTGATACTTTCAAAGTACCTAGACAGATATTTAGGCCTGTTAAATTCTTACTTGTTTGGACTCGTTGCACAGTCTGGATAGTGCGAGCGGCTTCGAACCGCTAGGTCGAGGGATCGAAGCCCTCCGAGCCCTTTAGATTATTTTATTAAACAAATAATTTACACAGTCATTAAATTGAAAATATCATTATTTAAAATAGGAATCATACTAAGTGTGATAGGAATAATTTGGACATCAGTGATATTTGTAGAGGGTGAAAAAATTTCAGAAGAATTTACTTTAGAATCACAGCAATCTCACAAAGTTCAATTATATTTTGAAAGAGAAGGTGTAGGATACTATAAAATTCTCATGCCTGAATTTCTAAAATATAAAATATTTGCTCAAGTTTTAGATGAAAATGAAAATATAATTTCAGAAAAAAATGTAGAGACAAAAATGTCTGTAAGTTACTTTGATTTTGAGAATAACGGAAAATATACAGTAAATGTGGTAAATACATTAGAGCATCCAATTGAAGTACAAATAGAGTTAGGGGATACAAAAGTAAAAGAAATGATTTATTCTGGAATTATGACTTTTGCAGGAGGAATTATGATTGTTATTTTATCATTTGTTAAATTAAGAAATTATAGGATTGAGCATCCCGATGAAAATATCACATGAATGTAGATACATTGTATTGTATGCCCAAAAATTAAAGCAAAATTAAAGACAAGCCAAGTTGTAAAGAAAAGAAAAGCAATTATAGATAACGGGATTAAGATTTTGAGTTTAGTGTGTTCTCTATTTTTTAATACTAAAAATCCACCAAGTGCTGCTAAAACTAAACCTAATTCTAATGGTTGATGTGACCATGAAATTAATCCATCAATACCATAGACATCATGAGAAACAGAATCTACAAAACCTGCAACTAGTTGAATTGTAGCGCCAATTACTACAAGTAAAATTCCAGTTTTTAGAGTTCCATGTACAGACTTTTTCATTAAAAGAAGAATTCCCAAAAAACCAGCAGCTGCAACCAAAGAAACTCCAAAATAAACAACCATGTGTTGAATACTCCAAAAATATTCAGGTTCATTTACCAAATGGTTGACTGCATCCCAAAATCCTCCAGAAACTGAAATGAATGGTCCAAAAACTGCAAGAATAGAAACTAAAGAAACTAGTGTTGTAGTTGGCATAGGAATAGAATTTATCAGATTTGAAACTAGTTTCATTTTGATTTTTTTCAAAAAAAGCACTATTTGAAATATTGTAAAATTTTCAATTTGAAAAGTTGAATTTTGTGAGTAATTTTCCCAATTAACTATATTAGAACACAAAATGTACAGAAATTATGAGTCCTGGAATTGGATTAATGAAAAGGAGGTTAGAAAAAGAAAAAGATGCAATAGCTCTTGCAGTATCAGGTATTGCAAAAAAATATGATGTGAAACCAGATACTATCAAAAGTCTAGAGACAAAATATCATGAAGATGCTGGAGACTGGTATGTTGCATTAGGATGGGATGAAAAAAAGGCAATTATTCAAATGGATTCAGTTTTAGGAACAATTACAGAGATTAAAGAAATTTAATTATCAAATGATTTTTGATATACAGTATGACTAGTGCAATTGTTCTTGGGGGTTCTAGAGGAATTGGTAAAGCAATTTCTGACGCACTCAAAAAAATAGAAATTGATGTTTTTGCAGCCTCCAAAAATGATATCGATACTTCAAAATTGAAGAGCGTGAAAGAATTTGTAAAAAATCATAATCAAACAGATATTTTGATTCTTAACACAGGAGGTCCAGCACCAAAACAATTCTTAGATATCACTGAAGATGATTGGAAATCATACCACAATCAATTATTTTTAGGATTTTGTACAATTTTGCAGAATATAAAAATTAATGATGGAGGATACATATTTTTGATTAGCTCAAATGTGATTAAAGAACCAAATCCAAAATTAATAATTTCATCAGCATATCGTGCAGCATTTAGTGAAGTTTTTAAAATATTAAGCAAAGATTATGCTCAAAAAAATATTAGTTGTATTAACATTGCACCAGGTCCAATCAATACAGATAGAACTCAAGAATTAATTGAAAATGTAAAAGAATTTGAAAAATCTTTACCAATGAAGAGATTAGGTGAGCCTGAAGAGATAGGAAATTTTGTTAAAGCAATAATTGAAAATAATATTAAATATCTAACAGGGGTTACAATAAACTTTGATGGTGCAAATTCAAACTATATTTTTTAAAAATGAACAATATAGAATTTATACATAATTAAAAGAAGACAATCATGAAAGTAATTTCCATTAAAGATAATTTACCCATACTAGAAGATCATCCTGAATTAATTTGTGGGGACAAAGAAATTATTGTAAAATTAGAGGCATGTGGAATTTGTGGTTCAGATATTGGAAATATTTTTGGAAAATCATCAAAACCAACAAAAAAAATTGGGCATGAAATTTCAGGAATTATTTGTGAAGTTGGAAAGAGAATTATTGATTTGAAGATAGGAGATAGAATAACAGTAAATCATCATTGTCCTTGTCAAAAATGTCATTTATGTACACATGGAAATGAAACTATGTGTGAAAAATTTACAGAAGAAATTGAACCATGTGGGTTGGCAGAAAAATTTTTAGTTTCAAATTGGATTATTGAAAATAAAGGAATTTTTAAAATTCCAAATGAATTATCCTATAAAGAAGCAACCCTAATTGAACCATTTGCATGTTGTTTAAGATCTTGGAAAAAAATTCGAGTTAAAAAAGATGATTCAGTCATGATATTTGGGTTTGGGACTATTGGTATTTTTCATTCAATCATTGCAAAAGAAAAAGAATTGAATAGAATTATTGTAGATTATGATAAGTTTCGACTAAATTTTGGTGAAAAAGAAAATCTTGGAGATGATTTTCTAAATATTAGTAATTCAAATTTTGAGGGATTTGAAAGATTTTTTGAAAAAATAGATTTATGCATAATTGCTAATTCCGATATTTCCTGCCTAACTAAGGCTATTGACATAGTAAGAAAAGGAGGAACAATTCTATTTTTTGGAGAGCCCAAAGCAAATTCTAGAATAAAAGTAGATCTTTCAAAAATATATTCTAAAGAAATTAAAATAGTTACGAGTTATTCAGCTACAAATCTTAATTTTCAAGAATCAATAAAAAAAATTTCAGAAAATCAAATTAATTTAGGTAATTTGATTACACATGAATTTGGGTTTGAAAATTCAGTAAAAGCTATAAAATTAGCTAATGATGGAAAAAATAGAATTAAAGTAGTTATTTCATCAAATAATTAATTTTCATTTTCTTTAAAGAAGTTCTGAATTTTGTTTTTTATTTCAACTACAGGTATTTTATCATGAATATTTGATTCAAATGAAGTTCCAATCAAAGGGGAATTCATAGGATCTTTTGAAATTAGTCCATGTGAACCTTTAATCAATGAAGTATCATGAGAAATTGTTTTAGATTGAAAATCAATGAATAGCTCTAACGGATCATATCCAGGTTTTCTATGAATGTCAACATTGAATGTAAAATCAGGAGCATGTTTGATATCATCCCACCAATAATAATTAAACCATGAATCAGTATTAGAACAAAGAATCAAATCTCCACTTCTAGGATGATTAATTTTGAATTCTTTTTGTAAATTATTATCTAAAATAGATCCTACAGATTCGTTATTAAAAATAGATTTAACTTGATCTAAATATCCTGGTTTGATGTAAAGATGAGCAATCTGATGATCTACCAATGCAAAAGCTTTACTAAATTCATAATCAATGTAATCTTTTTCTTCAATTCTTCGTGTTGAAAGTAAACCATGTTGACGTAAAAGGAGATTTGGTGAAACAGAATTATTAACTTCATTAAAATTGTATTCTGATAAAATCATTATTTCATAGGTATTAGGAAATTCTTGATTCAAAAAAAGAAGAAAATCTCCAATTAGGGCATCTAATTCATCAACACTTTTTTTGAATTCATCACTATTAGGACCAAATTTTTGTGAAGTATAATCAAGATGTGGAAGATATGTAACTAAAAGATCAGGAGAATGTTTTTGGATAGTAATTTTTGCTGAATTAATTATCCAATCACTGGATTTTAATGAAGAAAATGGGCCCCAATATGATTTTAAATCAAAAGTTCCAAGAGATTCAGTTATTTTTTCATAAAAATTTTCAGGTTTTGAATAACACCACATCACCATTTTATTTTCTAGATGAAGTGGTTTTGGTGTAAGAACTACATTTGAATTAGCATAAAGGGAATTTTGTAAAAATAACAAGGCTGTAAAAAAATTAGGTTCATTTTTTTTTAATAAATCCCAAATTCTAGGTTTTTTCACTAAATTAGTAGGTTGTTCCCAAAATGAAATTTTCTTAAAAAGATCATCATAATACCCGTTAGAAATAATTCCATGTTCTGACGGATAGGTTCCAGAAAATATGGATGCTTGAACACTGCATGTTACAGCAGGAAAAGAGGGTTCAAATGAACCATATGAACCATTTTCTAAAATTTTAGAAATATTTTTTGGTTTTAATTTTTCAAATTGTTTTTTTGATAATCCAACAATATCTAAAACAATTAATTTTTTCATAATTTTTATGGTAACTGGATAGAAATAAACTCATAGATATTATGTCAAGTATAATTTTTTTGCAATAAAATATGCTGGAATAAATAGTAATGATACCAAAATAGATGCATAAATTGATGCTAAAATTGAAACCAAAGTGGCATCTAACAGTATAATTGAAAGTAATTGAAATGTAATTTGATTTTGAATTTTTTTCTTAAATAATACATATAATTGCATTACTGAAAATAATCCTAGAAAAATTAATGATTCAATTTGGAAATTATTTATTAGTAAAACAGAAACATATCCAATTGTAATTAAAATAAAAATATGATTCAATTTTTTAGAAATAGATGTAATCAAACCAGATTCATTTTTTGCAAAAATACTAATCCCTCCCACAAAAATCCCTACGGGGATCGCATATTGAATGATATCAAAGGTAATAGAAAGTATTGAAAATCCTAACAATACATTTAGAAATCTAATAAATGAGAGATTAAAAATTCCCAAAAATGAAATAAATTTTAACTTATAATTATAAACAATAATCAATGTGGTCATAATTAATGAAATAATTAATGAGGGATATCCGACAATAAATGCAAAGAAATTTGCAAGAATTAGAAGAATAACACCAAGTAAAAATGCATTTTGTTTTGATATTTTTTTAGATGGTAATGGTCTATCAGATCTTTCTTTTTTATCAATTTGTAAATCAAAATAATCATTAAATATCATGCCTGAACAGAACAGCATTCCCGAAGTTATGAGTAGAAAGGGGAATGAAAGAACTTGAGTCTCAGAAAATGAAAAAAAATAACCAATCAATACATTACTTAATACAGTAAAAATACCTGGAATTCTAACCAGTTGTAGATAATCTTTAAACATTTTCAAGAATAGGTTTTAGAAACCTGATTGATTCATTGGCAGCTTCTTGAGGATTATCTTGATAAGGATAAAGTTCTACAGTAATAAATCCATCATAATTAATTGAATTTAAGGAAGAAAAAATTTCTTTAAAATCAATTGAACCATGTCCAGGAATTAAATGGTGATGTTTTCGTGATGAATCAATATCTTCTAAATGAATATGACGGATATAATCTTGCATTTTATGAATTAATTTTGCAGGATCTTCATTTACACAAAAAAAATGTCCGATATCAAAATTCAATCCAAGATATTTGGAATCAAATTTTTCAATAAAATTTAGAAATTGGTTTGAATTTTCTATTAATAGATCTGGTTCAGGTTCAACAAGTAAACAAATTTGTAATTCTTCTGCCAACGGTAATACTTCAAGTAATCCTTGTTGAAAAAGTTCTAATTCTTTTTCTGTAGTTTGACTAGTTTTAGGACCACCAGGTTCTGTTGAAACAGTTTTAGCTCCAATAAGATGAGCTAGTTTTAAACAATTTTTCGTATGCTCAATTCGTTTTTGTCTATAATTTGAAGATTCTTCAATCCACGAAGGGTGATGAAAATCTTCAATTGCATTCATCATAAATCCATTTAGATTTGATATAGACATTGAATTTTTTTTAAGAGACTCATTAATTGATTTTATTTTCTCATCTGAAATTGGAGGAAATGCATGAGGAATATCACACATTATTTCAACAGCATCATACCCTGCTAAATGTATAGAATCAATGCATTCTTCAATACTATAATTCCTATATGCATTTGAACTAAATGCAAATTCCATTTTATTCATTAAACTTATAATTTTTTGATTGTTTAAAAAATGAATTTGGGTTTGAAAATAATACTTTTTGAATTTCTTTTAGACTAAATCCATGGGATTCCATTTCAAGGGCTGTTTTAGGGACACTTAGTGGATCAGATATTCCCCAATCAGCAGAACTATTTATTAAAATTCTATCAGTTCCAAATTTTTTCATAATATTTACTGCACGAAATGGACTTAATTTGGTATTAGGGTAAACTGTAATTCCTGAATAAACATCATATGAAAGTGATAATTCAATGGTATCTTCATTGTTATGATCTACAATTATTCTTGATTGTTCAACTTTGGTTTCTTTAATTATTTCAAGTGTTTTTTTTGTTCCTTCAAATTTGTTAATGTGAGGAGTATGAACAATAATAGGAATTTCCAAATCATCAGCCAGTAGTAGTTGTTTTCGAAATATTTCTTCTTCTTGTTTTGAAATTAAATCAAAACCAATTTCACCTAATGCAACAACACTTTCTCTTTGGAGGTAATCTCCTAAAATTTGTAAAGAATTTTCAGCAAATTCTTTGTTATTTGCTTCTTTTGGGTTAATAGCTATTGCACAATAATGTTCAATTCCAAATTCAGCTGCTCTTTTTTTTTCAAATGAAATAATATATTCCCAATAATCTTTTAGAGTTTCAGAAGAAGTTCTTTCTTGTCCTAACCAAAAAGATGGTTCAATTATAGTTCTAATTCCTGCAAGAGCCATTTTTTCATAATCATCAGTAGTTCGTGAATACATGTGAATATGAGGATCAATAAACTTCATTTCAATTCATCAAATTTTTTAAATAGATAAAAGCCTTTGATGCTGCTTCTTTAGGATTATCTGAATACGGATATAATTCAGCAGTCAAATATCCAGAATATCCAATTTTTTTTAATGAATCAAAAATTTCTATGAAATTAATATCACCCAAACCAGGAATTAAATGAAAATGTACATTATTTTTACAATCACTGATATGAGTGTGAAAAATTTTTTTGCCAAATTTTTTTATTATCTCAGATATATTTTCACCAAGAACTGCAACGTGACAAGTATCAAGATTCAATCCAATATTTGAATAATCATTTGAAATCAACTTCCAAACATCTTCAGAATTATTAATTAAAAGACCTGGTTCGTATTCTATAGACAGTAAGATTTGTTTTTGTTCAGCATAATCTCCTAAAAGAATTAAAGAATTTTTAAAAAAATCAAGTTCTTCAGAAAGATTCAATGAATTTAACAATCCAGAAGTTATACAAATAGAAGGAGAATCTAATTTGTAGGCAAGATCAATGGCATTTTTTGTATATGAAATTCTCCAATCCCGTAATTTTTCATTCTTATTTGAAAGTGATGGTTCAAACGGATTTTCGTTTGAAGATGACCAACCTGAAACTGTATTTGAATTTAAATTTGCTACAGTAAGAGAATTTTTTTTTAAAGTATTTTGAATTTCATTAATTCGTTCTTTTTTTATTGGTAAAAATGTATGCGGTGAATCAAGAACAATTTCAATTCCATCATATCCAATGTCAGATAATATTTCTATACCTTCAAAAAGACTAGTTTTTGTAAAAGCATTTGAACTAAATCCTGTTTTCATAACTTTTATTCTTTAAATATTTGTAGTAAAGTTTTTTTTGCTTCTTCAATTTTCTTGTGTTCAATTATAATATTTGGTTGTAATATTTCTGCAATTTCCCAAATTAAATTTTCAAGTTTAGCTATCTTATTATGTTCATCTTTTGACATGAATTCAAAAAAATTGACTTGATTAAAAAATCTATGCTAAATTTTTTAAAATTATAAATCAAAACTAATCAGTGAATTGTAATTATGAAGATATTTTATCAGAAAACATGATCACCAGCTACAGCGCCAGATGAGTGAAAATTGAAATAATATCCTTGAATATGAGGGTTATCTGCTTTCACTGTTACCCATCCATTTGTATTTTGAAGAAATGATTTAATCTCAGAATCTCCAGCTAGCTCAAAACGAAATTCATTAAAAGGTGCTATCTCAATTTTTCTTTCTATTGATTCTGAATCTGTTTCACGGTAAAAATTTAAAATGATTTGAGAGGATCTTGAATAATTTTTTAGAGGTGAAAAATTACCTATGGATGCAACAGTGTTTCCAATGTTAAATAATGGAAACCAATGAAATGAACCAGGTTTATTTTCAGTTTGAGGATTACCAGGATGTAAATTAAAACAAATGTTACTAGGTAGTTTTGCTTCTTTGTTCAAAATGCCAACATTCAAACCAAATTTTATCCTAGCTGGAATTTTTTGCTCAACAGAATTAACAATTATGTGAGCAGTGAGAATATTTTGTTTATCGGTATTTAGATCTTTAACTAAATCATTAAGATGTAATTTTAATAATTTAGATTCATTACTGTCAATTTTCTTAAAATTAGGAAATTCTTGTAAGAGATTTCCATTTTTATCATATATGTTGATTTGTAAGTCAAGAGAACTAGGAGAAAAATTAGGATAAAAAATAAGATCGGTATAATAATTATTATCAACAAATAACGGAATGTATATTGAACTATCATGATAATTATCACTAATTCTATCCCAATAATCAGATTTAGAAACGCATGATGTACAATCATAATAGCTGTGAGTAAAGCTAACTGAAGGAAAAGAGGAATGCATGTTACCAACTAGAAATCTAGGATAAAATCCAGAGAAATTATGCTTTAAAGAAATAGAACCTGATTTTCCATTTAAAATTTCATTTAATTTTGGAATATATTTTAAGAATTTTATAAATACAGTTTCAAAAGAATTTATTTTCCCAATAGAAAACTGTCCAGAGAATTTTTTTGATTCATGATTGGTAATGACATAATTGATTATTCCGTCATCATTGATTTTTGGGCCATTTACAAAAGCCAAAAAAGAAGTTAATTCAGAATCTGAATAAATATCAAAGCCAGTTTCAGGTACTAAAAATTGTTCATTTTCAGACAGATCCTCAGAATCATTATAGATTCGTCCAAGTGTGTGAACACATGTATTGAATTTATCATTAAAATAATTTAACACTAAAGCTGGATAAGGAAAAACCATATCACATGTAGAAAAAAATTCAACTTCCATTGAACCTAAAAAGTCATCTTCATTAGAATTATCTTTTAACATGGAATCCAAGTCTATAGAATAAGATTTAGGTTCGGTGATAGACATGAAATTTCTTTTTAAAATATTTCCAGATTGATCACGAAGTGTTACCAATGAACTTATTTCAGAAATATTTCTTTTGAGTAACCAATAACCAAGAAATAAAATTTGTGTTGAATAAAAAGAATTTTTTATTACAGGAAAAATTCCTGAACTTCTGAAAATTGGTTTCCTAGTATTTTGAACTTGTTCTCCAAATTCATGACTGGAACGTAAATGTTCATAGAAACTTTTCATAATAATTTAAAAAATTCTGGGTATTTAAAACTGAGTTAGTTAGTCATGTTTGAATTCAACATTTGGAGTGTCTGGCTGTCCAGCAATTGCAATTAATCCACCATCACGTAATTGTTGAAGTAGTTGCATTACTTCTTTTTCAACTTGTTTTCTCTGCAATCCTGTTTGTTGAGCAAAAACTTCTACTAGTTCTGTTACTTTACGTTGTCCATTACAAGACTTCCAAAAATCAACAATTGCTTGATTAACCATAAATCCTTGATCATGTTCATTTGCCAATACCATAGAACCATCTTCTTGTTGTACTAGTTTCCCAACACCTTGAGGTAGAGCAGTTTCATAGTTAATTGGTGCTGGTGTATTCATAGCAGCACCCATATTTTTAATTTTTAATTTTCCTTCTTCAGTCATTTTATCCATTGACCATGCAGGCTCCCATACAATATCTATTTTTACATTATTTACACCCGGAACTTTTTTAGCAAATCGAGTTGCATCTTCAACCAAAGTTTCATGAAGGGGACATCCTTGTGTAGTCATTGTCATTTTAATATTTACATCATTATTTTCTGCAACATCAATTCCATAAATTAGTCCCATCTCTACAATGTTTAGTGGAACTTCAGGATCCATACATTGTTTGAGTGATTCTTCAATTGCTTGCGCTGAAACAGTACTCATATTGATATCAAGGATTAGAAAAACAATAAAAACTTTCTATTAATTAGCTTTGAATAATTTTGGAATAGATTCATCATAAGGTGCAGAAATTACACCCTTTTCAGTAATAATTCCTGAAATTAGTTCAGGTGGAGTCATATCAAATGCAGGATTTATGACATTAATATCATCAGGAGCAGTCTTTTTTTCACCAGAACCAGTAACTTCAATTCCTTTTCGCATCTCAATAATTACATTTTCAGCTTTGGTTTTCAAATCAATAGTAGATAATGGTGCTGCCACATAAAATGGGATTCCATGTTGTTTCGCCATGGTTGCTACTTGATATGTTCCAATTTTGTTAAATACATGTCCAGTTTTTACAATTCTATCAGCTCCCACTACAACTTTATTCACTAATCCATTTGCCATAGAATACCCAACTGCAGTATCAGGAATCAAACTGACATCAAAGCCATCATGTTTTAACTCAAATGCAGTTAATCTTGAACCTTGTTGTATTGGTCTAGTTTCGGTAGCTATAACTTTCACATTTAGACCACTTTCTCTAGTTGCACGAATGACACCTAATGCTGTTCCATAGGCAACGGTAGCTAATGCACCTGCATTACAATGAGTCATAATTGTATCATTATCATCAAAAAGAACAGAACCATTTTTTCCCATGGTTTTGTTTATTTCAATATCTTCATCAGCCATATTTTTGGCTCCAGAAATTACCAATTCTTTTATTTGTTCAACTGAATTTCCAGATTTTGCGATCGTCATTATTTTTTCTAATCCCCATCCTAAATTTACTGCTGTAGGTCTAGTTGCAAATAGAATTTTTCTAGCTTTTTCCAAATCTGTTAACAATTCATCTTTAGTATTAGCATGACTTTGTAATACTGCCAATGCCAATCCAAATGCTCCTGAAACTCCAATTGCAGGTGCTCCTCTAACTACTAAAGTACGTATAGCATCAGCAACTTGATTAAAATCATCAAATTCTAAAAAAACAAGTTCGTTTGGTAATTTTGTTTGATCAATCATTACAACTCTATTTTTTTTCCATTCAACAGTCCTTAATGATGAATCAGTCACAAATTCCTCCATACTAGTTTTTGAAGAAAAACCATATTTAAAATGACTAGTCAAAGTCATCAATCATTATATTTCCATGTCTGTAAATCAATAAAATGAAACTAAAAGATATAGAATTACATGACTTGAAAAAAATGTATAAAGTATATGATAAATGGCCTCAAATTGCAAAAGAATCTTTTTACTCAGAATTAAAAACCATAAATTATTCTCAAATAGATAATATTATTTTTGCAGGAATGGGAGGATCTGGAACTTTAGGAGATATATTTTCATCTATTCTTTCAAAAACTAATATTCATGTTTCAGTAGTAAAAGGATATCATCTTCCAAAAACAGTTGACTCAAATACACTTGTTATTGCTACAAGTATCTCAGGAAATACAACAGAAACACTTAGTGTATTAAAATCAGCAGCAAAATTACCATGTAAAGTAATAGCTTTTTCTTCAAACGGGAAAATGGAAGACTATTGTAAAGAAGAAGGAATTAATTTTAGAAATATACCAATGGAGCATTCTCCACGGGCTTCTTTTACAAGGTTTTTCTACGGAATGTTAAAAGTCATACAACCAATATTGCCAATTAATAAAAATGAAATTTTAGAATCAATATCACAGTTAGAAGAAACAAGTAAAAATATTTCATCGATAAATTTGAGTGATGAAAATAAATCATTAAATTTAGCAAAATGGATGACAGGAATTCCAATGATTTATTTTCCAGCAGGATTAAATGCAGCAGCAATAAGGTTTAAAAATTCGCTTCAAGAAAATTCTAAAATTCATACTAGTGCTGAAGACATAATTGAAGCATGTCACAATGGAATTATGGCTTGGGAAAATTCATCAAATGTACAACCAATATTATTACAAGGAGAAGATGATTTTCCAAAAACAAAAGAAAGATGGGAAATTATTAAAGAATTTTTTATTCATAACAAAATTCAATTTAGAGAAATTCATTCAGGGAAAGGTAATATTATTTCAAAATTAATTAATTTAATATATGTATTAGATTATGCATCAATTTATCTTGCTATAATTAACAAAACAGATCCAACATCAATTAATTCAATTAATTTTATTAAAGAAAGATTAAATTAAAATTTCTGAATTTTTTTATTTATAATTTTTCTATATTTTGGGAATTCTGTAGCTTGATATTCATTTTCAAAAATTTCCATAAAGAGAACATCTTCAAGTGCAGTTAACAAATGAGCTACAAAAGGAGAAACGTCTATTACAAAAGGAGCTTCGTAAATTGCCTTTATTTCCTTATCAGTTTTTGTATTAAATTCAAAATATTCTACTTTACCAGAAATTAAGTTATGCAAAGAACGAAAAGGATGAAAATGACCACCTCTAGAAAACCCTTTTTTTATTTCAACTAAATTTATTAATTTAGATCCATTTTTCATAAAAATAATTGAACCACGTTCATCTGAAATTGTTTTTAAATATTCTAATCCAGATTCAAAAGACATTTTGTATATATCAATTAATCATAGATAATATGTTATCTGAACATTATACATGACAAGTTTATAAAATATAGACAAATACATCCAAGAATAATGAGTTTTTACAAAGGTAAAAAAATTCTGATTACAGGTGGGACTGGATCTCTAGGACAAGCATTAACAAAAAAACTTTTGAAAGAAGAAGTAGATGTAATTCGAATTTTTAGTAGAAATGAAAATAAACAAGTCACAATGGAATCAAAATTTGAAGATGACAGATTAAGATTTTTGTTAGGAGATATAAGAGATCAAGTTAGACTAGAAAGAGCATTAGAAAATGTAGATATTGTTTTTCATGCTGCGGCTTTAAAACATGTGCCAGTAGTAGAATATAATCCGTTTGAAGCAATAAAAACAAATGTTATTGGCTCCAGTAATGTAATTGAAGCATGTTTACATGAAAATGTGGAAATTGCTGTAGGAATAGGAACAGATAAAGCTGTTTCACCATTAAATACATACGGTGCAACAAAATTATTAATGGAAAAATTATTTATCACTGCAGGAAATTATCTTGATCAGAGAAAACACAAAACAAAATTTTTAGCTTTAAGATATGGAAATGTTTTAGGAAGTAGTGGTTCAGTAATACCAAAATTTATTGAACAAATAAAAAATGGAAAAAAGATCAGCATAACTGATCCAAACATGACAAGATTTAGTATTACGATGGATGAAGCATTAGAATTTATTTTATCTTCAGTAAGTATGAGTAAAGGTTCAGAAGTTTTCGTACCTAAAATTAAATCATATAAAATTGAAACAGTCAAAGATGCCATGAAAGAATTATTTGATAAAGTAGAATATGAAAAAATCCCAGTCCGACAAGGTGAAAAACATCATGAAACTCTAATAAATGATGCAGAAATAAAATATACTCTTGAAACAGATTCAAGATATATCATTTTAAGAGAATTTGCAGATGAGGTAACAAAAGGAACGTATCCAGGTATGAAAATGACTAGTCTTAAAAAACAATATTCATCAGATGTTGTGGAACAAATGTCTTCAACAGAACTTGCAAAAATGATTAAAAAAATGATTTAATGGATTAAAACAAAAATATATAATTTTTAGTGATTTAGAAAAGTAGAAAATGAAACAGATAAAACTTTTTGATCCTTTTATTGATAAAAAAGAAGAAAATGCCATTTTACAAGTATTAAAAAGTCATTTTTGGGCATCAGGTGCTGGTATTAAAAATGTAGAAAAATTTGAAGCATCTTTTAAAAATTATATTGGGTGTGATGAATGTATTGCAGTCAATTCTGGAACTGCAGCATTACATTTGGCATTATCATTATGTGACTTGAAAGGAAAAGAAGTAATTTTACCATCTTTAACATTTGTTTCAACTGCACATGCAGTTGTCATGAATGGTGGAAAACCTATTTTTTCAGAAATTGATCCAGATACATTATGTTTAGATTCTGATAAAATTGAAAATAATATTAATAAAAAAACACAAGTGATTCTACCTGTTCATTATGGAGGAATGTCATGTAATCTAAAAGAAATTAAAAAAATCTGTAAAAATAATGATTTAGATTTAATTGAAGATGCAGCTCATGCAGCAGGCTCAGAATATAAAAAAGATAAAATTGGAACTCATGGAAAAGCTGTATGTTTTAGCTTTCATCCTGTTAAAAATTTGGCAATGCCAACAGGTGGATTAATAGCAATAAATTCTAAAAACTCTAAATCTATTTCAAATAAATTAAAATCTAAAAGATGGTGTGGTATTTCAAATAGGAAAAATCTAGAATATGATGTATCTGAAGTTGGATGGAATTATTACATGAATGAATTTTCAGCATCAATTGGATTAATTCAATTAAAAAGACTACAAGAAAAAAATGCAAAAAGGAAAAAAATAGCAAAAATATATTCTAATGAAATAAAACTTGAAAATAAAATGGCGTTTAACAAAGATTGTTCATATCATCTCTATTGGATTAGAGTGAATAATAGAAATGAGTTTGTTAAAAAGATGAAGAATGAGGGTATAGAAGTTGGAATTCACTATAAACCAATTCATACAATGACATATTATAAAAATAAAATAAAATTACCCATTACTGAAAAAATTGGAAAAGAGATCATATCAATTCCCATACATCAAAATCTTACAACAGATGATGTATCAAAAATAATTAAAGCAGTAAATAAATTTGCATAAAATCTAACTTGATCGTTATTTTAATAACTAAATAACATTCTTGTCTCATTAATATGAAAATAATTTCAATTAGACAGCCGGGATACATCCCATATTTAGGATTCTTTAAAAAAATTGAATCTGTTGATGCGTTTGTATTTTTAGATGATGTCCAATATTCTAGAGGAGATTGGGATAATCGAAATAAAATCAGAACTATTGATGATTCAATGTGGTTAACAATTCCTATTTTGAATAAATCTGGAGAATTACTAAATCAAGTTAAAATTGATTATTCTAAAGATTGGGTTTACAAACATATATCAGCAATAGAATTTAATTATGAAAATACTTCTTTTTTTAATTCATATTGGAAAGATATCAAATCCATTCTAGAAAAACCATACAACAAATTGTTTGATTTGAATATAAAATTGATTAATTATTTTATTTCTGTTTTACAAATAGAAACTAAAACAATACTTTCATCAGATTTGGATATTGATTCTAAAGGTTCAAAAAAACTTTTAGATATTTGTAAAGAACTTAACGCAGATACTTACTTGTCAGGAGAATTAGGAATAAACTATCTTGATGTGAATATTTTTAAGAATGAAAATATTCAAATTATTTTTGAAAAATTTAAACATCCTCAATATATTCAAAAATATTTAGAATTTATTCCTAATATGTCAATTATTGATTTATTATTTAATGAAGGAGAAAACTCAATCAACATATTAAAAAATTCTAAAAATTATTAAATATTATTCATCAATGATTCTAATTATTTCAAATGCTTCGGCATAATTTTTACCACAAAGAGATCCCCATTTTTTAGCAGTTATTTCTATATTTTCTATTGATCTAGGATGTGGGAATTTTTTCAATTCGTTTCTATATGATTTCATTGCACGTATTTTTGTTTTAAAATTTTTTGATATATTAACAAAATAATTTGGATTAAATGAAGTTGGGTAACTCCATTCCATAGATGAAATTACACCAAATGAAAATAATCTTGGAGATTTTGTATTAGTTGGTCTACATGCAGTTAAACATGATTCATAAACTAACTTATGATCAATGTTCAAATCCCCATAATGATTAGTGTAAATAACATCAGGCTTATGTTTTTTAATTTCATTTTCAATGATTTTAATAATTTTTAATCGTGAAATAGAATCTAATTCATTATCAGGTAAATCATAAAAATTAGAACTTTTTATTCCCAAAATTTTATTTGATTTTAATGCATCAGATTTTAATTTCTCAATTTCTTTAATCATTAATTTTTTATCTTTGTCATTAACATCATAGACAGTTTTATTAGAATATCCTGAATTTCTTCTAGATGTGATTCCTGTTGTGAGATAAACAACATGTACTTTATCACCATTCATTGTATGTTTTGCAATAGTGCCACCCATTCCCAAAACTTCATCATCAGGATGAGCTACAATTACAAGTATCTTCATTATATTGTAGCGATAAATAATTCTATTAATCCTTTCTTTAAATTCAATTAAATTTTTGATTTATGCGTATAATATCCTTTTTTGATTTTCATTGGATTGCCACTTATCAATGAAAAAGGAGGAATGATTATTCCGTCAACAATTGTCCCAGCAGCCACAACAGAATGATGTCCTATTTGTGCACCACCTTTTATTAAACAATGTGAACCCACAAAAACGTTATTTTCTAAAATGATATTTTTACGTTCAATTTCTGAAGTGATTTCTAGACATTTTTTATGTGAATCTGCAGAATTTATTGCTACAAAAGAAGCAATATCACAGTTATCTCCAATTTCAATTTTTGAATTTTTTGCATTTATTTCTGAAAAAAATCCTATACTTACATTTTTTCCAATTTTTGGTTCACCGGCGATTTTTACAAGTGGGTGAAATTCATTTTTTTGAAAATGAGTCAATTTTTCAAATGATTCTTGAAATTCATCAATATTCATCATACAAAATCCTCTGTTTTGAGTAATTCATTTTTTATTAAATCTCTTGTTGCTTTTTTACCAATAATTTCATTTAACATTTTTGGAGGTAATCCATCTCCTGGACGTTTAATGCCTATTTTTTTGGAATCAATAATTTCATTTTTTTTAATGTTTGTTAATGAAACTATACTTTTTCTAGCTATTTTTTTCATTTTTTGTTCTGCCTTTGTTGGTTCTACAATACTATTACCCATCATCATGTAAGATTTTTTTATATCATTAACCCAATTACTTAATCCAGTTGGATCTTCGGAGAACCAATGATCAGGACCAGGTAATTCATGATCTAATGTAAAATGTTTTTCAAAAACACATGCACCGACTGAGACTGCTAATGATGAAGCTAAACTTCCTTGAGTATGATCTGAAAATCCTAAAGGAATTGAAAACTCATTTCGTAATGTGTTAAATTTCAATAAATTAACATTTTCAGCTGGTGTTGGATATTCTGAAGTACATAATAATAAAATGAGGGGGTATTCTTTTGATTCATTTAGAACATTTACTGTTTCTCGAATTTCCTCCAAATCGGACATACCACATGATAAAATCAAAGGTAATCCAGTAATGGAGTATTCTTTGAGAAGAGGGATACTTGTAAAATCATCTGAACCAACTTTAATAGCTTTGACACCCATATCCACCAATAATTCCAAATCAGATTTAGTAGATGGTGAAGATAAGAAGATTATATTTTCTGTATCGCATTTTTGTTTTATACGAAACCAATTTTCTCTAGAGAATTCATATTTTTTGAACATTTCTATCATGGGTTCTGTAATTTGTTGTCCTTGACTAGTATAGGTATATGTTAAATTTGGATCTGCTACAAGTTCTTCAGCTTTAAATGTCTGAAATTTTATTGCAGTAGCTCCAGATTTTTTTGCAACCTCAATCATTTTGAAAGCTTTGTTAATATCACCATTATGATTCACTCCCGCTTCAGCAATAATAAATGGAGGGCAATTTTTTCCGATTTCATATTCATCTATCTTTATTGTTTTCATTGTAAATAATTCTCCACATATGCTAAATATGATTTTTATTTATATTTAATATATCTGGATTTTTATTTATCAAATCAAAAATATTATTTGTTAAAATCGGTTTTTTTGAAATATTATTTACAATGAATTTAACAAGTTCCAAATCTTCTTTATAATCTACTGTCCACCGATAATTTGATTGGTTTTTTTCTTGGGTTACATTACCAATTTTAAATTTATCTGGATTTTTGTAAAAATAAGGAGTAACATGTTCTCTATCAAAATCATCAGTTGTTTCAATCCACGCAGTTTTTAATGCATTAAATGAAAATACTTCAGTTTCAGTACCATATGGAAATGTTCTAGGATGTGTATTTGAAACATAATCAAATTTATTTTCAATAAATTTCTTTATTACTTTGTCAACTATATCAGGATCAATTAAGGGACAATCAGCAGTTATTCTAACAATAACAGAACTAGATTCATTTTTAGCACATTGATAATATCTATCTAAAACATTTTTTGGTGATCCTCTATAGGTTTGAATTTTTTTAGAAGTGAGATGATTAAAAGTGACATCATCCTCAACTAAATTAGGGATAGCTACAATAGTTTTTTCTATAGTTTTGGAAAATTTTAATTGTTCAACTACATAATCTATAATTCTATTTTTATTATCTACTTTTGTCATTACCTTTCCAGGTAATCTAGTAGATCCCATTCGTGCTTGAATGATACATGTAATCATTTAATTTTCATTTTATTTACTCTAGTTAAAAATTTTCTATAATTGTAATATGTTAGAATTTTTTCAATTTTAATAATAAATTTTTTTTTAATAAAAATGAAATTTATTTTTCTAGATTTGTTATGTTAATTCAGCATATTGTGGAGAAATTTTTGTCTTTGGATACAGATTTCACAACATATGACCATTATCCTTTATATGTGAAAATTTTTTATAAAATTATATTGAATAATATAGCCAAACCAAAAATATTCTTAGCAGATCTAAGTTATATCAACAAAGGAAAAGAATGGACAATAATTCCTTTTCCTCTAAATGTATCATATATGGCAGCATACACTCAAAAAATTTTTCCAGAAACTTTCGATATTAGAATTTTTAAAGATCCGGAAAAATTTTTGGATGCTATTACTAATGAAGAGCCCAACATAGTAGGTTTTACTAATTATATTTGGAATCGAAATCTAACGTTAAAATTTGCAAAATATTTGAAAGAACTACATCCAAATTGTATTACCATTATGGGCGGTCCAAATTATAATTTTACTGAACTTGATTGGATAGAACAGTTTATGCGTGAGACACCACAGATTGATTTTCATATTGAAGGTGAAGGTGAACCAAAATTTGCTAGTGTGGTTGATGCTTGTTTAAAAAATGAATTTATTCCTTCTAAAGTGAAATTATCTAAACCTGCTGGTAGTTGTTTCATTGAACCTGGTACAGATAGATGTGTTATAGATACCATTACACGTCTTGAGAGTCTTGATGACGTACCATCACCGTATCAAACTGGAATGTTAGATGAATTTCTTGCTGATCCAAACTTTTGTCCAATTATTGAAACTAACAGGGGTTGTCCATATCTATGTACTTTTTGTAATTGGGGTTCTATGGGTAAATCAAAATCATCTGTATTTTCGATGGAACGTGTAGTAGGAGATCTAGATTACATAGTTAAAAATAATGTAAGTAAAACACCTTATCTTTACATTGGCGATGCCAATTTTGGTTTATTCCCACGGGATATTGAAATTGCAAAAATACTTCGAAAATATAAAGATACTAAAGGTTTTCCAGAAAATGTTTATTTATATTTTGCAAAAAATAGTTCTGAATCTGTATTAAAAATTGCTGAATTAATTAAAGATATGACTAATTTTTCACTTTCACGTCAAACTCAGAATCCGGAAGTTCTTGAAAATATTAAACGTGGTAATATTTCACTGGACACATTCAATAAACTTGCCTCATTAGGAAAAAAATTAGGAGTTACAACATTTGTTGAACTCATCTACACACTCCCAGGTGAATCAAAAGAAAGTTTCTACAATGGAGTTAGGGAAATATTACAACAAAATGTAGATGGATTACATTTCTTTCCTTCTATGTTATTTGAGGGTGCAGAAATGGCAACCAATGCGTCACGAAAACAATATGGTCTTAAAGGAGAATGGAGATTTATTGATGGTTGTGCAGGTAGCTATGGGCCAATAAATTCAATGGAATTTGAAGAAATTATTACAGAAACAAATGTAATGACAAGAGATGAACATATGGAAATAAGATTATTCCATTTTATTGAGAATTGGTTAATTGATTCAAAAGTTTACAAAGATATTGAAGTTTTGTTAGGTGATGTTGAATTTATTGATTTAATTTTTGATTTAATTGCATCATATCAAAGTGCACCAATGCCTTTCCGAAAACTAGTGGATGATTTTCTATATGAATCAAAAGCTGAATTCAGTGTAACAAAACCTGAAGAATTTACAAAGGAGCAGGTGAAATTAGCTATAGGTAATTCTGTAAAACTTAATCCATTATTTCAAGCAAAACTTCTTCATGAACCAGGTGTAAGACCAGCATTCCATGAATTTCTAAAGCAACGAATAATGAAATTATGTAACACTGAAGAAAAATATATTGATGCAGTTTTAGAGCATATTGATCATAAAATATATCCATTTGATGGATCAGAAACAAATGAATTAAAAACATCATTTGATGCACTAGCTTTCAAGAACAGAACATTACAAAACAAAATTAACATGTCAGATTATTTTTCAGACAAACCAAAAACTTTCCGATACTATAAGAAAAATACATATCAAAATTTCATTGAAAGTATGGGAGATATGTCTCTTCCAAAAAAAGTATATGAAATATGTCTTCATTTCTCTCAAGAAAATTATACACTCACATTGACATATGGTGAAATTGAGGAAGTCATTGACGGAATTACCATTTCACCACAAAAGTCCAATCAAAAATCGGATGATGTCAAACGAAAGATTAGACTTGAAGATGGTTGGGTATCTTAATCAAACATTAAGTATACATGATCATAATTAATAATTATTATAATTGAGTATTAAATAATGCAATTTGATTTTGGTTTTCGTATTGATGTTGGAAATGATGTTGGTTCAGGTCATTTTTTTCGTTGTTTATCTATTGCTGAAAAATTAATTAGTCAAAAATTTAAAGTAATTTTTTTAGTAAATGATGAACAAGAAATAAAAAAACATCTAAATGGAAATGATATTCCTTTTCATGTCTTAAGATCCAAAGAAGAGTTAAAAAAAGTTGAAGAATGTAAAAAGATAATGAAGAATATTTCAAAAACTATTATCGATTTACCATTTAAAAATGGATTATATAGTAAATCGTTAAAAAATTATACCAAAATAATTATTATAGATGATTTGGGAAATAAAGAGATCTTTTCTCATTTATTATTTAACGGATCAATAGTAAATGAATTTCAAAAATATGAGTTTGATGAAAAAATAACACAGGTTTTTTCTGGTCCAGAATTTATCATATTAAGATCGGAGTTTGAAACTTTAAGAAAAGATGTAATAATAAATAAAGAAATTAAAAAAATTCTCTTAATTTTTGGAGGTAATGATGAGGAAAATATTACGATGAAAATATTACCATATTTTTTTGATAAAAATTTGGATATAACAATTGTGTTAGGGCCATCATACAAATTTCAAAATGATTTAGAAAAAAATATTCCAAAAAATCAAAATATTAAAATAATTAATAATGAGGAAAATATTGCAAAACAGTTCTCAAAACAAGATCTAGTAATTTCTTCATCAGGTATTATATCTTATGAGTTAGCATGTCTTGGAATTCCATCAATTTTAATTCCTGTTGATGAATATCAAATTAAAACATCAAGTGAAATGGAAAAAAATGGATTTGGGATAAATTATGGTTTTTGGGATGATAATTTTGAAAATTTTGGAAAAAAATTTTCGTTGATTTTAGATTATTCTATAAGGGAAAAAATGAATTTTTCAGGAAGAAAATTGGTAGATGGGAAAGGATTATCCAGAGTTGTAAAAAATATTTGTAAATTATAGTTGTAAAAAATATTTGTAAATTATAGTTATCAATAATAGAAATAATTACTTAAAATAACTAGTTTTTTGGTAATACTCTGAAAATGCTATTTTCATTTATAGAAATTAAATACAGATATCCATCAGGACCAAATTCTATATCAGTTATACATCCAAACCCATCACCAAATAAAATTTCATTCATTGACTCAAAATCATTTTTAGAATCATTCAATTCATAATTAGCTACTAAATCCTGTAAATGTGGAGTATCAAAACTAAAACCAGTTCGTTGTTCATTTAATTTAAATTTGAAAACTTGTCCTGAATTACAACTAGATACAATCAATTCACCTTCATATTTAGAAAATTCATCAGAATTTACGAATTCAAGACTAGTCGGGGTTACGGTTTTTTCCCAACTAAATTCTGGATCACTATATTGAAAATCACCCAATATAGGTATTTGAGATAATTGTTCCTGAGTAGCAGGTCCCATAACAACATTCCAACCACTATTGAAATTTTCAGAAACAAAATTTATCTCATCAAAATTCTCAGGACCATCTTCAGCATCCCACATGTTACCAGTAAAAGGATCAATTGCAAGACCAAAACTATTCCTTATTCCAATAGCAAAATAATGTGATAAAGGATCTTCAGATAATCGTGGTTTGATAACATTTTCTTCAAATCCTACTTTAACTATTATTCCACTGTCATCTAGTTCGCCGTTTTTAACATTTTGAAGAATTCTAAAATCTTGTTTTTGATTTTCATATCCTGCCATTTGATCACCAATAACTGCAAAAATATTACCATCTAAATCAACAGTCATGGCGCCTCCATTATGCCAAGATGATTCACTTGAAAGAGTGTTTAGTAGTTGTTTATTGATTAAGTTATTTCCATCCCATGTAAAATGATAAATATTATTCCCAATGATTTTACCCCCATCAGATTCAGCTTCAGTAACAAAAATGTAAACATCATTATCATTTGAAGTAATTCCTAAAAGACCAGATTCATTTGTATATACAACTTCAAAATCATATAATGGATCTAAAGAAATTTTTCCATCTCGAATTAATTTAATGTGTCCTGAATTTTTTTCTAATAATAAAATATCATTCCCAACAAATGTCATTGTAGTAGGTTGTTTTAATCCAGTAACAAATTCCTCTACAACAAAATCGTCATCAAATACTTTTGCTTTTAAAGGAATTCCAGCAGATCTTTCTACAGATTTTGTTGCTTCTTGTCCTGTATCTCTAATAGAACGAAAAAAGTTGAGTAAATCAGGCGGTAATAATGAAATATTTGTATACATCAAATATCCAATTATAGATAGAGATAAGATAATTATTAAAAAAATAATAATTTTAATCACAAAATTATGATAATTAAGATAATTTAAAAATGTATAATCTCATATGTGAGATCAATTTTCTTGTAATAATTCAAGTAAAGCTTTAGAAGATTTACCTTGATTTGAAATATAATAATCAACATATTCATTTCCTTTAGCAATTAGATTTTTTCTGATGTCAGGATCAGCATAAAATGATTTTATCCAAGAGTCTAAAGAATTCAAAGTAATTTGTGGACAATAATTAAAAATATCAGGTTTTCCATAATGATCTTTCATTCGAATTGAAATAACAGGTTTTTGTAATATCATAGCTTCTAAAATCACAGTTGTGATATCAGTAGTAATTACTAAATCAGATGATTTGATTAATGGGTGAATGTCACCAGAAGAATAAACTTTAATTGTAGGATCAATTTTTTTTGCAATATTTTTTTCATATTCATTTTTTTGTGGATGGGTTTTTATAGATAATTTCTTGTTGTGAATTGAAATTACTTTACAAACTTCTTCCACAGTATTTCTGTATAATTTTTTTTGCATATCAGAAAGATCAATAATACGATTAAATGCTAATGGATCAGAAGCAAATAAAATATGTCCAGAAAATTCACAAGGAGTAATTTTATTTTGAAAAAGTTTATCAAAAAATATTGAACCAATTATTTTAATTTTATTTGATTCAATTTTATTATTTAATAAATAATTTCTCATGACATTACCCCAACCAATAAAATAATCAATATTTGTAGGAATTGCACGTTGAAAATATTCTTCAGATGTAAATTCTTTGGAATCATAATATAATCCATGTTGCAAAACATATACAGGGATTTTCTGTTGTTTAGCTAATTTAATTATAATTTGTTCCACCATCAAAGACTCATTAAAAAAAAGGATTTTAGAAAAAGAATATTTTTTTAATAATTTTTGAGCTAATTCTATCTCTTTTGCAGCCTGTAAAAATTGTTTTTTACACAATTTCAATAAAAGAGGTTTTATTGCATTCCAAAAACTTTCTTGATTCAAAGAAAAATGAGTTTTAAGAATATCAGATGAGAAAATTGAATCAATTTTTGATAAAAAAAGTTCTTCATTTTGTTTTATTTTTAAAAGAGATTTTTTATCTAATAATGTAAATTCATTTTCAATTATACAGTTTGAATTTTTAATGATATTAAGAGAGTGTTTATTCCATATTGCAGGAGTAGATCTATCATATTTTATTACATTTAACCTAAAATTTGGAATTTCTAAAAGAAATTCTTTATTTTTGATCGTTGAAAAATTTACTAGTAAAACATTAAGGAATCTTTGATTAATTTTTTTATTGGAAAAAATATAATGAGTAATTTTATTTAAAAATAATTGAATTTTTGAAGCATTTTTTTTAGAAAGTTTTAACGTAAGAGTTTTTGATCCTAGTTTTAATGGAACATCAATAGAATTGTTAATGGATTCATGAACTGATATATTTTCATGTTTAGTTTCTACTTTAGTGATGTTTTGAGTGAATGTTGAGACTATTTCTCCAATCTCTTCAAAAACAAAATAATGAGAACTTGGATTTAATTTTATTAAATTAGAAATTTCAATAAAAGATTTTAAAAATGATACTAAATGATCACGAAATTCAAGAAAAAATAATTCACCTAAATTAATATTATTTTCAAAAATTGTATTTTTAATTGAAGGTGTATCATACCAATTTACAAGAGAATAAATCAAATTATCCATATTTTTCAATTCTTTAATTGAACTAAATGTATCAGAAATTATATGAGATATTTTTTTTTCGTTTAAAAAAACATGTGATGAATAATCAAATGTTATAATTTGTTTAGAAGCATAATCACCTAGATCATCAATTTTTTGAATATTTTTAACCAATAAATAATCTGAATTTGATGTGTTATTAGATGTCAATTGAAAATTGAGAGATATGAATTAATAAAACCTTTTTTAAATGATTTTTACATAAAGAGATGTTATTTTTTAAATGAAATTTTTATTAATTGTAAACAAAGTTAGGAGTAGTAATTGAAAGCAGTAATTTTAGCAGGTGGGTTTGGAACAAGAATTACAGAGGAAACTCAACTAAAACCAAAACCATTAATCGAAATAGGAGGAATGCCACTTCTTTGGCACATTATGAAAATTTTTTCACATTATGGGATAAATGATTTTGTTATTTGTTGTGGATACAAAGGATTTATGATTAAAGAATACTTTGCAAACTATTCTTTACATAAATCAAATATTACTTTTAATCTAAAAGAAAATTCTACTCATGTACATTCCAGTAATGTTGAACCATGGAAGATTACATTGGTAGATACAGGATTAAACACTATGACTGGAGGGAGATTAAAAAAAGTGAAAGAATTTCTAGATGATGAATCTTTTTGCTTTACTTATGGGGATGGATTAAGCGATATCAATTTAAAAGAATTAATTGATTTTCATAAAAATCAAAATACATTGGCAACAGTTACAGGAGTTAGACCTCCAGGAAGATTTGGAGCAATGTCTATTTCTAATAATAAAGTTACAAAATTTCAAGAAAAACCAGAAGGTGATGGTGATTGGATAAATGGAGGATTTTTTGTATTAGAACCAAAAATTTTTGATTATTTGACAGATGATAAAACAATTTGGGAACGTGAACCGTTAGAAAAATTATCATCAGATAATCAACTGTCATCATATTTACATTCGGGTTTTTGGCAACCAGTTGATACTCTTAGAGATAAAAATAATTTAGAAGAATTATGGAAATCGAATAAAGCCCCTTGGAAGAAGTGGTAATGAATCCAGATTTTTGGAAACAGAAAAAAGTTCTAATCACAGGACATACTGGTTTTAAAGGTAGTTGGATGTCAATATGGTTACAAGAACTGGGAGCCACAGTTACAGGATATTCAAATTCTATTCCTACAGAACCAAGTTTGTTCAAGATTGCAAATGTGGAAGAAGGAATGCAATCAATCATTGCAGATGTAAGAGATTTAAACAAACTCAAAGAAATAATCTCAAATTTTGAGCCTGAAATAGTTCTTCATTTGGCAGCACAATCTCTTGTCCAAGATTCATACAATGAGCCACTGGAGACTTTTTCTACAAATATCATGGGTACAGTAAATTTATTCGAAGCAGTAAAAACTTGTCAATCTGTAAAAGTTGTGATAAATGTTACAAGTGATAAATGCTATGAAGAAAACGAACAAAGTAGAGGATTCAAAGAAACAGATCCTTTAGGAGGATATGATCCATATAGTAGTAGTAAAGGATGTTCTGAGTTAGTAACAACTGCATATAGAAATTCATTTTTTAACAAAAATAAGAAGAGCAACATTGTATTGGCATCGGTTCGTGCAGGGAATGTAATTGGAGGAGGCGACTGGGCTAAAGATAGATTAATTCCAGATATTATGAAAGGAATTTTAAAAAATGAAACAATAAAGATACGTAATCCAAATTTCATCAGACATTGGCAACATGTACTAGATCCACTAAATGGTTACATGATTTTAGCAGAAAAACTGTGGGATGAAGGAGAGAAATTTGCAGAGAGTTGGAATTTTGGACCTATTGAGGATAATGCGAAACCAGTATCATGGATTTTAGAAAAATTCAATGAGTATTGGAATAAGGGGATTGAATGGAAAATAGATAACAATGAATATAATCATGAAAATAAGTTTTTGAAATTAGATAGTTCTAAATCAAATACAAAATTAGGTTGGAATTCTAAAATAAAATTAGAAGTAGCAATAAAATTAATTGTTGAATGGTATACAAAATTTAAGAATGGTGAAAACATGAGAGAAGTTTCAAAAGAACAAATAAGATATTTTGGTAAGATAAAATGACCAAAAGTAAATGCAGATTTTGTAATGAATCATTAAAAATAAGTTTTGTAGATTTAGGACTTACTCCATTATCTAATTCATTTTTAAATGAACAAGACTTGAAAAAGAAGGAAAAACAATATCCATTACATGCATATATTTGTGAAAAATGTTTGTTAGTTCAATTAGAGGAGGTTGAAAAACCTGAACATATTTTTTCTAAATATGCATATTTTTCTTCATATTCAAAAACATGGTTAGAACATGCCAAAAAATATTCTGAATTAATGATTTCAAAATTAAAATTAAATGAATCTAGTCAAGTAATTGAAATAGCAAGTAATGATGGTTATTTGCTCCAATTCTTTAAAAAAAGAAAAATTCCCGTATTGGGGATAGAACCTGCTCTAAATGTAGCAAAAGTTGCACAAGAAAAAAATATATCAACAATTTTAAAATTTTTTGGGACAAAAACAGCAAAAGAATTAACAAAAAAAGGAATATTTGCAGATTTATTATTGGGAAATAATGTTTTAGCACATGTTCCTGATGTAAATGATTTTGTTAAAGGAATGAAAATTATTCTTAAAAAACAAGGAGTAATTACGATGGAATTTCCCCATATTTTACAATTAATAAAAAATTATCAATTCGATACTATTTATCATGAACATTTTTCATATTTTTCATTTCATACGGTTCAAAAGATTTTTTCATATCATAAACTCAAAATTTTTGATGTTGAAGAATTATCAACTCATGGAGGTTCACTCAGAATATATGCAAAACATGAGGAAGATGAAACAAAGGCAATAACTGATAATATACAAATCCTTAATCAAAAAGAGATGGATTTTGGATGTAATGATATTGAAAAATATACCAAATTTCAAGTAATTGTTGATAAAATTAAAGATGATCTAAAGAATTTTTTTGAAGAGGCAAAAAATGATAAGAAAAAGATTATCGGTTATGGAGCACCAGCTAAAGGAAATACATTGTTAAATTATTGTAAATTTAATAATAATTTTATGGAGTTCACAGTTGATATGAGTGAACATAAACAAGGATTATTTTTACCAGGTACACATATTCCCATTTACAATCCAGATAAAATAAAAGATGTAAAACCAGACTATATTTTCATTTTACCTTGGAATTTAAAAAATGAAATCATGACACAATTAAAGTATATTAGAAAATGGGGAGGAAAGTTTGTCATTCCTATTCCAGAGGTGAAAATTCTTTAATGTTATTTACAGAAACAAAACTTAAGGGATCTTTCATTATAGAAATAGAAAAACTTGAAGATGAAAGGGGATTTTTTGCACGTTCATGGGACAGAAAAGAATTTGAGATAAGAGGATTAAACCCAAATTTAGTTCAGTGTAATATTTCATTTAACTCTAAGAAGGGGATTTTAAGAGGAATGCATTTTCAAAATGAGCCATTTGAAGAAACAAAACTTGTTCGATGTACTAAAGGGAAGATTTTTGATGTTATAGTTGATTTACGAAATAATTCTCCTTCAAAAAATGATTGGTTTGGAATTGAATTAAGTGAATTAAATCATAAAATGTTGTACATTCCAGAAGGATTTGCACACGGTTTTCAAACTCTTGAAGAAAATTCTGAAATTTTTTATCAAATGTCTCAAGAATTCATGGAAAAATACGCTACAGGAATAAAATGGGATTCTAAAGATTTTAAAATTTCTTGGCCGATTTTACCTCCGATTCTTTCTAAAAAAGATGAAATGTGGGGGGAATAGATAAATGAAATTTACAGTTTTTGGTTCTACTGGATATTTAGGTTCTTTATTAGTGAAAAAGTTCAGATCAGAAAATATTGAATGTATGACACCAGACATTAGAACAGATGAAATTAGTGATGAAAACTTAGGACATGTAATTTATGCAATTGGTGTTCCTAATTTTAAACAAAATCCTTCAAAAGCAATTGATGCCCATGTTATTTTACTAAATAAATTATTAAATGAAATAAAGTTTGAATCTTTTCTTTATCTTTCATCTACAAGAATTTATCACAATGTGTCATCTACTTATGAAAATTCACCATTAATGATGAATCCTTCTAATGATAATGATTTATACAATATTTCAAAAATCATGGGAGAAATCATATGTAATTCCTCCAAAAAACAAAATATACGAATTGTAAGATTGTCAAATGTTACAGGAAATAATTTCAATTCAGATATTTTTCTAACATCAATTATTCAAGATGCAATAAAAAAGGAAAAAATTATTTTACAAACTACATTTGATAGTGAAAAAGATTATGTGTATATTGATGACGTTTTAGATATTTTACCAAAAATTTCAGTACAGGGAAAAAATTCAATTTATAATGTTGCTAGTGGTAAAAATATTAGTAATGAAAATATTGTAAAAAAGATTCAAAATATTACAGATTGTAAAATTGAAATGATAAAAAATGCAAAAAAATATTCATTTCCACCAATATCTATTGAACGGATACAAAAAGAATTTAATTTTGAGCCAAGTTCAATATTAAATAAATTTGAAAAAATTGTAAGTGAGTATAGTAATTACTATTCAAAATAGAAACTAAATTTATTGCTATTTAGTTATTAATCGTGGATTTCTCCAAAACATACGTTCTGGTACCATTTTGAGTGCTTTAGTATAACCTACAGTTGAATGTCCAAACAATTCAATATTATCTCGAATTATTTGAAATTGTTCATTAGTTAAAGTAAAAATTAATTCTAATGGTTTTGAAACACTAAATTTATCTAATGTTGAAATATCTGATGTTTCATCTATCCATTTATCAATATCATAATTAAATGTAAATTCAGGATTAGTTTCCATTCGATTTACTCCTAATGGATTATGGCTTTTTCCACGACAATAATTAGAAATATCATGAAATTGTTTTTCTGTTTCCAAATTTAGTTTTCCAGTTTCTTGTAAAAGCTTATGAGCAATTTTTAAAACATATTCAGTCCATTCGTCCATACAATCAGAAAGAATCATAGTGTGATGAAATCTTATTACATTGAACCCAGCTTTCTCATCTACAAGTTTTTGAAATTCCACTTCATCTTGAATTTTTAAAAGAATTTCTTCAGGAGAATCATATAATTCATTTATTGTTGCTTGTTGAAATTTTCCATATACATTTTGTATTATTTTTGAAGAAGTATTTCTTTGTTCAACTAGTTGAAAAAATAATGTGGCAACATCAATGTTTTGTTGTCTCAAAAATTTGATTAGTGATGTGTATAAAATTCCTTTATTGGTCATCCATAAAGTAAAACCAATTAAACGTAGTTTTACATAATCATCAAAATTCAAATCTTTAGATCCAATAATTACCTCTTCAATTTCACAAATATTTTTTCCAGATTTTAATTTTGCAAAATCCATAGGCAACATTCTGAATTTTGTTTTAAATTTCCATTTCATTTGTTGTTCAGGAGTTGCCATTTCAGAGCCAGGAAGTAAAAAACAGGTATAGGTAATAACATCATCAAGTTTAGCAGAAATTAATTTACGAATTGTTTCTAAATGAGATTCATAAGTTTCTCCAGGTAATCCTAAAATGACTTCTGCAGTGGTATTCATTTTATTTTCTTTAATAACAGGTGCTAATTCTAACATTACATCTTTACTAATATTATCTCTTTTGATATTTTTTAGAACTTGATCATCCATAGATTGAACTGACATAGATAAGGTAAGAGAATCTTTAAGGGATTTTATTGATTCAATAATTTTTTTTTTATTATTTTTTCCTGTAGTAGTAAGTAGTTTATGAGGATAATCATATTTATCTTGAACATCACTGATGAAATTGCAAGTTTCAATATCACCAGGTATCATTCCAAAATTTAGATCACTTACAAACATACTATGAATATTATTTTTAACATGTTTTGCAATGTAATTGATTTCAGCTTCGGTTCGTTCCTTACTGAATCTATTTACCATGTTTACAGCTTCTCGTCCATCTGTACAAAAAGTACAACTAAATGGGCATCCTCTATTAGTTTGAAGCATAGGAATCAAATTATCATCAAAGAATTTATCCACTAATCCAGTAAGATATGGAGAAGGTATTTCATCAAGATTTTTTATTCTAGTGTCTGCAAGAGAATAAAATAATTTTCCTTCAGAATTTTTAATAATACAACCATCTAATGATGATTCTAAAGCAATATCTCTAATTTTTTTTGGATTTTCCTGTAAAACTTTTTCAACAATATTTGAAAAACCAACTTCACCATCAATTGGAACATAGATATCAAAATTTACAAATTTTTTGAAGAATTTTTTTTGAGAAGGTGAATCAATGGGGAAATTTGGACCACCCCAAACTCTCAATCCATTTGGATTTTTTTCAGTAAACAGTTTAAACATTTCCTGACTAACATTTTGACACCAACAATAGTTACTCAAACCTAAAATATCTGGAGGAGCTTCAGAAATAGCTTTTTCTAAATCATCAATATACTTGAATAATGTAATATCAACTTGATCTCCAAATTGTTTAATGCAATAACTTGCAATGAATCCAATATTGATAGGAAGTGATTCTGTAGAAACTACAATTGTATTGTAAGTTAGATCTCCCAAATAGATTTTCAAAGGTTTCATTATACTTGAAACAATTTTTCCATATTAAAGACTTAATGGGCATAATAAAAATAATATCAAATGAAGAAAATTGTTAAGTATGATAAGATTAAACGTGTGATAATTTCTTTCATAATTGAACATAGCTATGGAAAAAATCAAAATCAGTATAGGTATACCAGTATATAATGGTGAGAAATTTTTAACAGGAAAAATTTTATCGATACTTAATCAAAATTATAGCGATTTTGAATTAATTATTTCTGATAATGGTTCAACCGATTCAACTAAACAAATTTGTGAGAAATTTGCGTTGGAAGATAAAAGAATAAGATTTTTTTCTCATGAAAAAAATTTGGGTCCTAATTGGAATTTTAATTTCATACTACAAAAAGCTGAAGGAGAATATTTTATGTGGACAGCGGTGGATGATAAAATTTTGGATGGATTTATTAGAAAAAATTTAGATATTCTTGAAAAAAAATCTAACATAGTATGTTGTGCATCACAAGTCAAATATTTTGGAATGAAAACAGAAAATCTTAAAAAAAGAACATATAAATCATTTATAAAAAAAATTGTAGATAGATTTCAAAATTTACAAAATTATTCTGCTAGTGGAACTTTTGAATCAAAATTTAGATATTATTTAAAATTACGAGGTCATCATCATATTTTTTTTGGTATGTATAGAACAATTCAATTAAAAAAAATATTAGTAGTAGATAAAAAATTATCCATTCATTTTGATCTAGTAACCATGTTAAACACGTTAAGATTTGGAGATATTCATGTAATTGATGAAATTTTAATGGAAAGATATGATGATGGGCTTTCTGCAAAGGGATTTTTTAATTATAAAAAATCAAACAAATTGAACTTCATACAAGCAATATCATATAATTATCCATTCACAAAATGGAGTTTTAAAAATTTTGGATATACTATATGTTTAAAAAATTTAGATTTGTTTATAATATGGAATTTAGAACCGTTATTCTTCTTAATCATAGACATTATTAGAAAAATTAACTATATGGAAAAAATGAGATAAAATGAAAATATTAGAGAAAATAAAAATAATTTATCAGCATTTTAAAGGATTAACAGTAATCAGTATTTCTACAGCAATTACAAATTTCATAGGAGCTTTGTTTTGGTTATCAATGGCACCTTTACTAGGTACTGAACTTTATGGTCAAGTAAGTTATTTGCTAGCAATAGGAATTATTTCTTCAAGAATTTCATTAGTCGGTTCAACTAATACGTTAATGGTGTATGGATCAAAAGGACTTAAAATTCAACCACCAATTTTTCTAATTTCAGTTATCACATCAATAATAATTTCAATAATCATTTATTTTGCATTTCTAAATAATATAGGGGTTAGTCTATATATTATTGGATATGTAATTTTTACATTAGTATCATCAGATCTTCTAGGAAGAAAAGTCTACAAAGAATTTGCAAAATATATAGTTTCACAAAAAATATTATTAGTTGTATTAGCAGTTGTTTTATTTTATATTTTAGGAATGGATGGTGTAATTTTAGGAATAGCGATTTCATTTTTTCCATATGTAATAAAAATAATAAAAGAATTAAAAAAAGAGAAAATAGATTTTATGATTATAAAATCGAAAAAAGAATTCATTTTTAATAATTATATTATGGATTTAATTGGTGCATTTAATGGTAATATTGATAAATTAATAATTGCACCATTATTAGGATTTGTTTTACTTGGAAATTACCAATTGGCTGCTCAATTTTTCCAAATTTTGATAATTTTACCCGCAATGGTTTTTCAGTATACACTTCCACAAGATGCAAGTGGAAATACAAATAGAGGCTTAAAAAAAGGAATCATAATCATATCAATAGTTTTAGCTATACTAGGAATAATTTTATTCCCCATAATATCTCCAATATTTTTTCCAGAGTTTATTGAATCAATTCAAGTAATTCAAATAATGACTATTGCAATAATACCAGCCACAATTATAACAACATATAATTCAAAATTTTTGGGCAACGGTAATAGTAGAATAGTTTTGATAGGATCATTAATTTTTCTAGGAGCATTTTTATCTTCAATAATTATTTTAGGTAATCTTTATGGAATTAACGGAGTAGCATCTGCAATGGTGATAGGTACTTCAATTCAAACCATGTTTTTAATTGTGATTTCTAAATATAAAAAATAGTCAATCTTAACTGATATAAATGTCAGATTAAAAAAAGAACTGGTGAATTGAATTTAAAACAGCATTAATTACAGGTATCACAGGTCAGGATGGAAGTTATTTAGCAAAATTTCTTTTAACTAAAGGTTACAAAGTATTTGGAACTTATAGAAGGTTATCAACACCTAATTTCTGGAGATTACAGAATTTGGGTATTTATTCAAAGGTTCATCTCATTCCAGCAGATTTACTTGATATGGGTTCATTATTAGAAGCACTAATAATTTCTAAACCGGATGAAGTATACAATTTAGCTGCTCAAAGTTTTGTTAGTACAGCTTTTGAACAACCAATAGGTAATGCAGAAATTACAGGATTGGCAGTTACAAAACTTTTAGAATCCATTAGACATGTAAATCCAAAAATAAAATTTTATCAAGCATCAAGTAGTGAGATGTTTGGAAATAGTAAATTAAATATACAGAATGAAAAAACACCATTTGCACCTGCAAGTCCATATGCAGCAGCAAAACTTTATGCTCATGAAATTACAAATACGTACAAAGATGCTTATGGAATTTTTGCTACTTCATGTATTTTATTTAATCATGAATCACCATTACGTGGAATAGAATTTGTTACAAGAAAAATTACAAATAGTGTAGCACAAATTAAACTCGGTTTAAAAAAAGAATTAAGATTGGGGAATCTTGAAGCTAAAAGAGATTGGGGGTATGCTCCAGAATATATGGAAGCAATTCATAAAATTATGCAATTAAAAAAACCAGATACATTTGTTATTTCTACAGGAGAATCACACAGTGTAAAAGAATTTGTAAAATTATCATTTGAATTAATTGGTGAAAATTGGAAAAAATTTGTCAAGGTTGATAAAAAATTTCTACGTCCTCTAGATGTAAATTATCTTTGTGGTGATCATAAAAAAGCTAGTGATAATTTAGGTTGGAAACCAAAAGTTACTTTTGAAAAATTAGTTAAAATCATGATTGATGAAGATGTACAGAGATGGGAGATGTTTTTAGAAGGACAAACATTTCCATGGGATGCTCCACTGTATCCAGATGGTAAAAATATTCAAGTTAAAAAAGGTGGTAAAAAATTAAGGTAATATTTCTTGGAAAAAATAAACCTTCAGTCATTAAAGCACTAAAATATCTTATTGAAAAAAACATTGAAGTTGTAATTGTGGTAGGTTCTTTAGAAAAAAACAAGATCAGTTTAATTATGGAGGCTCAAAAAATTGGAATTCAAACAGTTTCTAATGAAGAATTATACAAAATAATTAAAAATGAATCTGAAAGAAAAAAGAATGGGTTAGAGGAAATTGATTTAGTTATATCATATCTTTTTTGGAAAAAAATCGAGAAGCCATTAATTGAGTTATCCAAGATTGGATGCATAAATTTTCATCCAGCTCCCCTACCAGAGTCTAGAGGTGTGAATGGGTATAGTTTTGCAATTTATGAGGATTCTTTAGAGTGGGGAGTATCAGCACATTTTATTGATGAAGATTTTGATACAGGAGATATTATCAAAGTAAATAGATTTCCAATTAATCCATCAATGGAAACAGCATATTCATTAGAAACAAAAAGCCAAGAAAAAATGTTTGTGTTATTCAAAGAGATCATAGACATGATAAAAAATGAAAATGAACTTCCAAGAATACCACAAGGAAAAGGAAAGTATAGATCCAAAGAGGAATTTGAAGAAATTAGAAGGATCAAAAATACAGATTCTTTAGATCAAATTGAAAGGAAGATTAGAGCATTTTGGTATCCCCCATATGAAGGAGCAGTGATTAAATTGCAAAATAAAGAATTTACTATAATTAATAAACAAATTTTAGAAGATCTGAAAAAATAAAAATTATTTGTCATCTATTTTAAACAAGTATTATTTAGCAGACATTTTTAATATAAAATATGACTGATTTTAAAATTCCAATGAGTAAACCAGATTTTGGGGATGAAGAAAGACAGGCATTATTAAAAGTATTTGATTCAGGATGGTTAAGTCAAGGAAAAGTTACAAAACAATTTGAGAATGATTTAGAAAAATATCTTTCATCGAATTGTATTGTTGTAAATAATGGATCATCTGCTTTAATTTGTGCATTACTTGCACATGGAATAAAATCAGGAGACAAAATTGCAGTGCCAGCATTTACTTTTATTGCCACTGCAACATCAGTAAAAATTCTAGGGGCAGAAATCATTCCAGTAGATATAGACCCAAACACCATGAACATGGATTTAGAAGAATTGGAAAAAACAGTAAAACATGATGAAATAAAAGCAGTAATAGTAGTAGATGTTGGAGGATTGCCCATAGATATAGACAAATTCTCAGATTTAGCAAAAAGACATAATTTTATCTTAATTGAAGATGCCGCAGAAGCATTAGGTTCTGAATATAAAAAAAAGAAAATGGGATCATTTGAACATGTTAGCATATTTAGTTTTCATATAGCAAAACCCATAACGACAATTGAAGGTGGATGTATTGTTTCAAAGAATGATCAAATTATGAAAAAAATTGAACAAATAAGAGATCATGGTAGAATAAATCATGAAAAATACAAACATGATGTCTTAGGATCAAATTTCAGAATTACAGATTTACAATCAGCTTTAGGAATTCAACAACTTAAAAAAATTGATCGATTCATAGAAGGTAGAAATAATGTTGCCTTAAGATACAGAAAAGAAATAAGAAATATAAAATTTCAAGAAGTTCCAGATTTTGTATCAAATCATGCGTATATGTTATTTTTTGGAATAGTTGATTCAGAGAATAAAAAAAATGAAATTCTAAAAAAATGTATTAAAAATGGAATAGATTGTAGAAACACATGGATACCAATTACTAACCAATTATGTTTTCCCGAATTGAAAAATAATAAATGTCTAAATGCAGAAAAAATTTTTAAACAATCATTTACAATTCCTATCTATAATTCAATCTCAGATAAAGACATAGATTTTATAATAGATATAATAAATAAATAGTCTATTTTAAAATATCAATAAAATGTTTTTCCCAAACAAGAACAAATTTTTTCCATGAACGATTTTTTATTATAAAATTTCTTCCAGATTTACCAAATTCAAGAGCTAAATTTGGATTATCTAATAATTTTTTTAAAAATATTTTAAATGTTGAGGTATCATTTGGCTTAAATAAAAACCCAGTTTTATTATGTTCTACCTCATCTAAAGTCAAATTAGTTCGAAGTACAGGGGTTTCACATGCCATAGATTCTAAAACAATGTAACTGGCAGAACCTGCACCTTCACCTATACCACAATACACAGTAACATCAGCCAATGAATAGTAAGCAGGTAATTTATCTTCAGGAATAAATCCACATAGTTCAACATTAGTAATGTTTTTTTCTTTTATTTTTTTAATTACTTTATCACGTTCAGTTCCCTGTAGATTAGCTTCCATAATCAATAAAATAGAATTATCGATCTCTGATTGAAGTGAAAGAAATTGATCAACTAACCAACTAGTTCGTTTTAAAGGAGTCCAATCAGTACTATGTAAAATAATTTTTTTATTAGTATATTTTTCTTTTAATTCTGTATTAGACGTTGGTTTAAAAAAATTAGTATTCACACCAACTGAATTTACAAAGGATTTACAACCATATACTTTTTCAATCCAAAATTGAATGTCACCAATAACAGTCGAAATTTTATCAGATTTTTTTGTAGCATTCAAATCGTATTTTCCATAAAGAAATTTGAGAAATTTTACTATTGTTTTTTTAAAAAATGGTAATTTAGAAATCATATTAGGATCCCAAAAAAAAGCATAAGGTTGAAAACAGCTTTGGAGATGAGGTAAATTTAATGAATTTGCTAATACATTCATTGGAAACATTGATGAGATTACAAGATCAAAATCTTGTTCTATTGTTTTTAAGAATTTGATTTCATTTTTAATCTGATTTTGGAAATTAAACCAAAAAAAGAAATCACCTGTAGAATATTTACTTAATATATTTACATGAATTCCAACATTTTTGTATTCTTCAATATATTTTGGGATAGCCTTTTGAACATAAAGCACCACATGATGATGTTTAGATAATTCTTGTATTGCTTCTGAAACATACCTTGTTCCACCCCCAGAAAGATATAATGCAGGATGTAACCATAAAATTCGTAATTTTTTCATAGTTGATTCATCAATCTGTATTTAAGGAATATTTTTTCCAACGTTTAGAATCTAAACTCATATCTATTGTTAATTTGGGTCCAGAATATTCTTGCATTGTAATAGTTTGAATTTCAGGAGTAGTTATTTTTGCAAGGTCAAACATTGAAATTTTCTTGTCACCAACAATATGAACTACACCTTTAAGATTATTTTGAATGACATCATTAATTCCAAAAGCCACTTGATCAGAAAATAAATATGTTCCAAATCTGTCAATGAATGCTTTTGGATATGGCCATTTTTTTCTTGCAACAAAATTCGTTCTTATTATTAATGAATTTTTTAATTTTCCTATTTCATATTCTCCTAATAATTTTGTTAGTGAATAAAAATTTTCAGGATATGGAATAGAATTTTCTGTATACATACCAGAATGCCCATCAAAAATACATGCAGTACTTATGTAAACAAATTTTCCTAATGGATTTGATTTTAATAATCCTTCTACCAAATTTTTGGTTCCAATAACATTTACATCCATTGCATGCTGTTTTTTTTCTTCACATCCACGTACTGTAGTGAATGCAGCTGTATGAATTATAAGATCAATTTTTTCTTTATTGAATAATTCTTCTACAGATTTTGAATTTGATATATCAAAAATTTCATGTTCTGGAAAAATAGCATCAGGGAAAAAATTCTTTAACTCAGAACCTAATACACCTGTTCCCCCAGTAATCAAAATAGTCAATTATGATAGGTTCTAGTTGTAGGTATAAAAAATGTTCAGTAGAGTTTACCATGTAAAATATTAATTACTTTTCTAGCAGTTTTCCCATCACCTAATGCTTCTTTCCATTGCCAATCAGGTTTACCAGCAGTAATAGATTCTGTGGAACGTAGTATGTTTTCAGGAGTCAGACCAGATAAAATATTAGATCCTGCTTCAATTATCTCAGGTCTTTCAGTACTTTCACGAATTGTAACACAAGGTTTCTTGAAATAAAGTGCCTCTTCAGGAACAGTACCAGAATCAGTAAGCAGGCAAAATGCATTTTTTTCCAAATATGTAAAATCAAAAAATCCTAGAGGATCAATTAATTCTATTCCTTTAGGAATTACAATATTTTTCATTTTACTCGTTGTTCTAGGATGGATCGGATAAATAATTTTTTTGCCAAATTTTTTGTAAATTTTTTCTAACCCAGAGAAAATATTTTTTAGTGATTTTTGATTATCAACATTTTCACTTCGATGTGCTGTAACAAGAAAATAATTATTCTTTTTTAGTTTAAGATTTTGAAGAACTTTACTTTTAACAATTTTTGGCATATAATGTTCAATCACTTCAATTATTGGATTTCCAACTACAAAGATTTTACTTGGATGAACATTTTCTCGAATTAAATTTTCTCTCGAATAATTAGTATATGGTAATAATACAGTGGAGAGATGATCAATCATGACTCGATTTTTCTCTTCAGGCATTCTGAGATCATAACTTCTCATACCTGCTTCAAGATGAGCAATTTTAATTCCTTGATGGGCAGCAGGGATTGCTGAAAGCCCACTATTTGTATCACCTAAAATTAGTAAAACATCTGGTTTCTCTTTTTTTAGAAGTTTTTCAGTCTTAACTATTACATCTGCCACTTCAATTCCATAAGCTTCAGTATTTACTTTCAAATCATAGTCAGGTTTTCTAATATTCAAATCATCAAAAAAAACTGAATTAAGTTCTTTTGTATAATTTTGGCTGGTATTGACCATAATATGTTCAAAATTTTTATCTAGTAAGGGAAATATTCTACTTAAACGAATGATTTCAGGTCTTGTTCCAAAAATAGACATTATTTTCATGAGATAAGGGCTATCTTCAAATGTGATTTAAAAGGCTTTTTGGTTAATTTTTCATTTTTTCAAATTCGTTTAGCATTTTTTGTGCAACAATCTCCCACGTAAAATATTTCTCTACAAATGTTCTACTTCTATTTCCAATTTTTTCCAAATGTTCATTTTTTAAAAGCGAGATAATTTTTTGTTCAAAATCATCTAGTTCTGCATAAATTATTGTTTCAGAATCTATTGGAAAATCATATAACATTCCTTTTAGCGGTGTTGCTATTACTGGTTTTGCACAGGACATAAAATCAAAAATTTTTACTGGTGATAGTTTATCAGTCATATCATTAATTCTAAAAGAATTAATGCAAAGATTTGCCAAACTACAAAATTTTGGGACTTCTTTATAAGGAACAAATCCTGTAAAAACTATTTTTTCATTTATTCCTAGTTGTTTTGCCTGTTGTTTTAATGATAACAAATGAGAACCGTCTCCTACCACTAAAAGTTTGAAATTCGGGATTTCTTTAAGAATACGCGGTATCGCATCTAAAATAACTTCTAATCCAGAATGAGAAAGAATGCTACCCAGATACATTACTATTTTATCATCATCAGTGATGTTGAGTTTTTTCATTAGTGAATTATCTTTTGGCAAGTTTTGCATTATTGATGGATCCACTCCTTGTTCAACGACAATTACATTTTTCCCACCCATTTCTTCTGCCCAAGTTTTCATATAAGGAGTATTAGCTATTACTTCATCAAATTTAGGATAAGATTCTTTTTCAATTTTTAAAACCTTTTTTTGAAGATATTTTTCAAGAATTATTTCATGAACAATATCAAATGTTCGATGAATCATTGGAATATTATATTCTTTACAAGCATGAATTGTTGCCTGAATATTATTTACTATTGAATATACAAAAACTATATCAATATTTTTTTCTTTGAGAATTTTTTTTATTAAACGTTTAGATGTAAAATATGCTGAAATTCTATTTAATCCTCTAATAGGAATTATTGGTGTACGAAATATTTTGACAGATGCATTTTCATATATTCGATTGTAAGATTCTATATTTTTCCAGATCTCTTTTTTCAAAGAAAATAGACCAGGATCAGGAATATCCACAGCATAAACATTATGTCCTTTTAAAGAAAATATTTCAGATAAATGGTGAATTTCATAAGTAATTTTTTTTAACCAATCAACTTCATGAACAATTAAAATATTCATAAATTCTTATCAAAGAACTATCTTTTAATCGTATCATAAAATTAAAAAATAATTTTTAAAATCCATATTTGTCTCTAATCTCTTTTTTAATGAAACCTTTTATTCCGACATTTTTTGTTTTTTCAGCTGGGTTTCCTTTAACAATAATTCTAGATAATACATTTGTAGTTACTACAGAGCCAGAAGCTACAATAGATTCTTCTCCAATCTCAACTCCAGGACATAATGTAACGCCACCTCCAATTGCACAACCTAATCTTAATTTTGGTCCTCGAATAATCGGTTCAATGTCTCTTAAGTGTCCTATTGGAGCATTATTAGTAAAAGTTACACCAGGACCAACAAATACAAACGATTCAATAATTGTTCCTGAACAAACCATAGTGTTATTTTGAATAATACAACATTTTCCAATGGATACATTATTTTCACAAATAGTGTTTGATCCTATTGAAGAATCTTTTGAAATAGTAACATTTTCACGAATGAGTGCATTGTGATTTATCCAACAATTATCATCAATAATAGAATCAAGATAAATCGTCGCACCTGAACGAACCAAAACATTTTTGCCAATAATTATTCGAAAATTATCATTGTTTGAATCAGAAAAATTTTTCTGAATTTGATTTTTTTCAGAATAATGACCAGTCATAGTACCATAACCAATAATCACATTATCTTCAATTATTGTATCGTCATCTATAGAACAATTTCTTAGTACAACATTATTTCCAATCTTACAATTATTACCAATTTTTACATGATTAAAAAAAACTGCATTATTATTAATTTCACAGTTATCACCAATTTCAATTTTATTTTTTTCCAAATTTTTTGTCATTAGTTTATCACATTCAATTTAAGGATGGAAATCCACCAATTTTCCAATATTAAATGCTTCAGCAAAATCATTATTTGCCAAAAACCCCCAGTATTTTTCTCTGTCAAAAATTTCTCTACGCCACCTATCTTTTCTACGATTCCATTCAGATACATATTGCGAAAGGATTTTTTCTTTGAATAAATATTCATTCTGTGAAAAACTCACAAATAGATTTGGTTCAAAAATATTTACATGATCGTTATACGAATTTGATTGATACATTAAGAAATTTTTGACGTTTCTAAATGAGGTTCTAGATATTTCCCAAGTTGTACGATGATCGGTATTAAGATCTCCAAACCAATGAGTAAATACTGTATCAATCTGATTATCATTTGCTATTTGTTCTAGAGTTTGCATAATTTTTTTATTATAAATCAAATTGCTATTTGGTTCTTTAATAGTTGGCACATATTCCGCTCCAATTAATTCAAAAGAATTATTTCCATATTTCAAAGCATCTTGTTCACTCATTCCTTCATTGACATCTTTTCCATAAAGAGAACTACAAAGGATAGCAGTGAAAATTTTATGTCCATTATCATGCATTTTTTTTAAAGTTAATCCACATCCAAGTTCAATATCATCCCAATGAGCACCTACAGCTAAAATATTCATTTATGTTCAAAAGAACTGAAGATATGTATTCATAAAAATATAATGATTAGGTTCAATTTTGGTTAAAAAGTCATAAAATAGTATTAATTTGAAGAAATTTAAAAAAATAATAGGAGTTGAAGATTTAAGCCAACATGTATCCAAATGAAAAGAGTCTTTCTTACTATATCAGAGAAGCTAAAAATTTAAAAAAAATAGAGTATGGAAAAAAAATCAAAATTGGAATTCTAAGTAGTTTTACAATTACAGGGTTAGCGGAAACTATCAAGGTGAAATGTGATAAAGTTAATGTTAATTGTTGTACATATGTTAGTGGATACAATCAATATAATCAAGAAATATTAAATTCAAATAGTAATTTATATCAATTTAAGCCAGAAATTCTGTTTTTAGTTATTGATTCAAAAAATATTTTTAAAGATGATTATGAGGTATTTTATACAAAAAATATAGATGAAAGAAAAAAAATAGTTGAAGAAAAATTAGATGAAATAATTAATTTAGCAAAAATATTTGTAAATAAAACAAATAGTAAAATTGTAATCTCTAATTTATCAATTCCAAGTTATTCATCTTTTGGAATTTTAGAAAATAAAGATTATGGGATTTCTCAAATGATTTTAGAATTTAATCAAAAATTAAATGCTCGTTTAAAAAATGAACCATCTATCTATGTCTATGATTTATTACAATTTTTCTATAGATTCGGAGAACAGAATATTGCTGAACCTCATAAAATAGCAATTGGCGATATCAAAATTACATTTGATTATCTTCCATATTTAGCAGAAGAGTTAATTGGTTACATAAAACCATATTTGGGATTAAATAAAAAATGCATTGTTCTTGATTTAGATAATACACTCTGGGGTGGAATTGTTGGTGAAGATGGATTTAATGGAATAAAACTTGGACCAGAACCACCAGGAAATATTTTTATGGATTTTCAACGTTGGATACTTGCTTTACATCATAGAGGCATAATTCTAGCAATTAATAGTAAAAACAACTTAGATGACGCAATGAAAGTAATTAGAGAACACAAACATATGATTTTAAAAGAAGAGCATTTTGCTGCAATTCAAATTAATTGGATTGATAAAATTCAAAATATGAAAGAAATAGCAGAAGAGATCAATATTGGTCTAGATAGCATTGTATTTTTTGATGATGATCCAAGGAATTGTGAAATTATGAAAACTGCTTTACCAGAAGTTTTAACAATAAATCTTCCAAAAGATCCATCACTTTACTTACCATTAATCCAAAATATGAATGATTTTAACGTGTTAAAAATTACAAATGAGGATAAAAAAAGAGGACAGATGTATTATCAACAAAAACAAAGAAGTGAATTAAAAAACGAAACTGTAAATTTAGAAAAATATTTAGAAAAATTGGAAACAAAAGTCACTATAAAGAATGCAGATCAAGTAACCATACCAAGAATTTCTCAATTAACAATGAAAACAAATCAATTCAATCTAACAACAAAAAGATATTCTGAAGAAGAAATTAGACATATGATGAATGATTCTCAAATGAAGATCATAAGTGTTCAGGTTGAAGATAAATTTGGAGATAATGGAATTACTGGTGCATGTATCATAAAATTAAAAAATAAAAAAGAATGGTATATTGATACATTCCTATTAAGTTGCAGAGTAATTGGTAGAGAAATAGAACGAGCTATCATGAGCTTTATAATAAATGAAGCTAGAGAGAGAGGATTAGAAACAATAATTGCTGAATTTATTCCAACAAAAAAAAATTCCCCCACAGAGAATTTTTTAGACAAATGTGGTTTTAAAAAAGAAGGAGAGTTTTGGATTTTCAACACATCAAAAGAATTTAAAAAACCATCAATAGTGTCATTAATTGTAAAATAATGTCAGAAAAATTATTTAGTCTCATATCAAGAATATTAGAGGTATCAAAAGCACAGTTATCAGAGGAATCCACACCAGAATCTATAGAGAATTGGGATTCATATAATGGGTTATTATTAGTAGATGAACTTGAATCAGAATTTAATGTGAAATTTTCTGTTGAAGAGGTATTTGATGTACACTCAATTGCAGATATTAAAAGACATTTAAGAAATCATGGGGTTATTTTAAATGATTAAAATAGAATTAATGGAAAGAATAAATTATTTTTTAAGTTTTAAAAATTCTGAAATAAAGTATATGAGGCATAAAAAATGTTAAATGGAAAAAAAATTCTTCTAACTGGATCTAATGGAGGAATAGGTAATGAAATTGCAAAATTATTAATAAAAAATGATGCTGAAGTAATTTTATGTTATCATGAAAATCATGAAAATATTGATTTGTTACTTAAAGAAAACAAAAAACAAAAAAATAATATTCAAATTCAGAAATTAGATTTGTTAAAAGAAAAAGATATCGATAAGTCGTTAAAATTGATTTTAAAAAAATCTCCAATAGATATTTTTATTCATTTACCAACATTTCCTCATGAACACAAAGATTTTGTAAAAACAGAGTGGATTGATTTTCAGAGAAATATTGATTTGCAAGTAAAATCATTGTTTAAAATTTCTCAGCACATTATTCCCAATATGAAAATAAAAAAACAAGGTAAAATAATTTCTATATTAACATCTTATGTTGTTGGTAGACCACCTAATGGGGTAAGCAAGTATGTCACTGGGAAATATGCATTATTAGGATTAATGAAATGTATGGCAGTTGAATTAGGGAAATTTGGCATTAATGTAAATTCTGTATCTCCTTCCATAGTTGAAACGCCATTAACTAAAAAATTACCATTAAAACTTAAAGAAATGACTAAATCTCAAATTCCATTAGAAAATAGATTTGCATCACCATTAGAAATAGCAAATGTAGTTCTTTTTTTATGTAAAAAGGATTCAGATTACATTAATGGAGAAAATTTGTTAGTTACAGGTGGATATACAATGCATTAATACTTGGAAAATACCGTACAAAAAATTATCATGAAAATTATCAAAGATCCAACAAAATTGTATGGAAATGTAAAGAAATTATTGGCAAATATTTTACCAGATAGCTATAAAATTCAAATTGTTACCAGATTTCCAAAATTAAAAACATGGGAAAAAAATCAAACCAAAGATTTTAAAAAATGTTCTACGAGATTTGAATTATATGAATTTCTCCAAAAAGAATATTTTAAAGAAAAATCAATTGATTACTTAGAATTTGGAGTTTTTGAAGGTGAAACAATTGATTTTTGGCGAAAATTAAATGAAAATCTTGATTCAAGATTTTATGGATTTGATACATTCACAGGATTACCAGAAAATTGGAAAAACCTTCTTTCAGATAGACCAAAAGGTACGTGGGATTGTCAAGGTGAAATACCAAAAATTGATGATAGTAGAGTTGAATTTTTCAAAGGAGTTTTTCAAGATACATTAGATGATTTTCTACAAAACTATGAAAGCAGTAATCAAATAGTTATTCATAATGATTCAGATCTTTATTCATCAACATTGTATGTGTTAACACGGACACATGATATTATTAAAAAAGATACGATTATAATTTTTGATGAATTCAGTAATGTGATGGATGAATTTAGAGCGTTAGAAGATTATTGTATATCATACAATAGAAAATACAAAGTAATTGCATCTACAGATGATTATTACCAACGTATTGCAATTAAATTTGAGAATTAGGATATTCTTTTACAAGAGTTAATAAGCCATTTTCAAGTTTTACAGATGGTGTAAATTTTAATATTTTACGAAGTTTTCTATTACTAGTAGAATTACATTTAACCACACCAGGAATTGCATTTTTATGAATTGGTTTTAATTTAGATTTATCCATAATTTTTGCAAATATTTTAGACAATTCAAGAATTGATATGGATTTGGATGTCGCTAAATTAAAAACATCAAATTTTTTCTTGTTATATTTTATTGATATGAAAAATGCCATTGCGATATCACTTACATGAATAAAATCTCTTGTTTGTTTTCCATCACCAAAAATTATTGGGCGTTTGTTATTTTGTAAACGATCAAAGAATTTAGATATCACTCCAGCATATGCATCATTTTGTCTAGGACCATAGATATTAAATGGTCGTAAACATACAACTGAGATACCAAATAAATCAGAATAAATTTTGCAATATTGTTCTCCAGTTAATTTTGAGCCTGCATATACAGTATTTGGGATAGTTTTTGTATTTTCATTACTTTTCCCTTCAAAATCTCCAAAAATTGCGGCTGATGAAGTAAAAATGAATTTTTTGATATTTTTTTTTCTACAAAATTCCAACATATTTAATGTACCATTAACATTTACATCATTCACTAAAATGGGATTTTCAATAGATTCTACAACACTAGCAATAGCTGCAACATGAATTATAGCATTAGCTTTTGGTAATTTCATTAAATTTTTTATATTTCTTATATCGAGTTTATGGAATTCAGCTTTTTTGTCATCAACAAATTTTTTGATATAAGAATAATTTCCACTATGTAAATTATCAACTATTATTGGATAATGTTTTTTTTTCACTAAGAGTTCTACTAAATGTGAACCTACAAATCCAGCTCCTCCAGTAACAATAATTTTCATAAAATCACTCAGAATTTTCCTTTATCAGGGTTACAAGTGTGTACAATATTATCGATGTAAGTAAAAGAATTGTTCCAAATATTATAGAACCAAATCCGATAATTGATGTACTCAATAATATTTGTCGAGTTTCTGTAAATCCCTGAATTGTCATTATTGTAAAAAATAATCCAATTCCTAAAAAAATCAATCCAGGTATTCCATAAAATTTTAGTGGGTGTTCAATTGAAATGAATTTAAGAGTTTTCATAATTAACAAAAATCCTTTGAGTTATTGTATTTTTTTGAATCATTTTTGTTTTTTGAAATAAATCGTTCAAATGAAGTAAATTCAAATTCTTTAATAATTTTAGTCATTTTTTCTGGAGCTTTATTGATATTATAATATGTAATAAAACGATCTATAAAAGGCAAAGAGACTTTTGGCATTAATTCTGGCAGTAATTCCCAAGAATGAATGTAAAACGTGGCAGGATTATCAATTTTATTAATATTTTTTATGGCAGAAGAAAGTATTCGTTGAGGTAATGCTCGAAGATAAAATCCTCCACCTGCAGGAATTTGTTTAGTCAAAAAATTTGTTGTAAGTATAGGAAATTCCATCAATTTACCTGAAGGATCATTTTTTTCAGGCAAGGAACTAGAGATCATATAAGGAGTTATTTGTGCATTTTTAATTCCATATAGTCTAGTTTGGACAGGTACAATACTGCTATCATAAACATAACCATGAGATTCAAGAATATCAATTGCCCAAGAAGTAGATTTAGAAAGTGAGAAACTTGGAGCTCTAAATCCTTTAGATTTTTTGTTTGTAAGTTCAGAAAATCGTTTTAGATCATCTGAAAAAATTTCTTTATAATTGGGTTCATCTAATCTAATATGATTCATTGTATGAAATGCAATTTCATGTCCACCTTCAAGGATTTGATCTAAAAGTTCAGGTTTAAATTCTAATAATTCACCAACAACAAAAAATGTTGCATATGTATCATTTTTACGTAACCAATCAAGAATTTTATCAATTCCATTAACTATTATTGGTTCAGGAGATTTTTGTTTTTGATGTTTTCTAATTAATTCTGGATGATACCAATCTTCAAAATCAATTCCTAATAAATTCAATTTTCTTACCAATCTATACCTTGTATAACTAAAACATTAATGATCAATCTTTTTGACAACTCTTGCCGGATTTCCTAAAGCAACACAATAATCAGGAATATTTTCTCCAACTACACTACCAGCACCAATCATAGAATATTCTCCAATTGTTACACCAGCAGTAATAATACAACCAGGAAAAATCACAGATCCTTTTTTTATTGTTACAGGGGCAACTTTTCGTGGATATATTTTTTTTAATTTAGGGCTAGCAGTGGGATTAACATGTGCAAAAACCATTGAATTATTTCCTATAGTTACATTATCTTCAATTTTTACTAATTGTGGGTAAACAAGATCAATTAAAACATAAGGTGAAATATGACAAAAATTCCCAATTTTAACTCCTCTGGCACGTTGCATTTTAATTATAAAACTTGACAAAGGTGCAAAATATGCTAATGAGTGTAAAATCCAAGTTTTAAAAAATTTACATTTTAAATAAAATTTTCCAATAGTTCCCTTAAGACCATAATACTCTAAAACTTCAATTTCATTCATAGAGTAAGGGTTTTCTACATCATTCATTAGTACTAATTGCAAAAAAGAACATGTATCTAAAAGGTTTCTGATGATTTGAATAGATTAATCGTTAATATAATTAATATAAAAAAAAGAATATAATTAATCATGCCTGAAGAAAATTCACTTTCTCATTACATCAATAAATCAAAAGAAATTACAAAAAAATTTGATAAAAAAATTCGAATAGGTCTTTTATCAAGTTATACTATAAACGGATTAAAAGAAATTCTTCAAGTAAAATCTGCAGATAGAAATATCTCTTGTATGATTTATGAAGCTCCATACAATCAATATTCTCAAGAAATATTAAATCAAGATAGTGAACTTTACAAATTTTCACCTGAATTAACATTTTTGATAATTGATACAAGAAATATTTTTGGAGATATATTTCGTTTTCCATACTCTGTTTCAAGTTCAGATAGGAAAAAAATTGTAGAAAAAACAAATCGTGAAATAAAAAATTTAGTAGATAAATTTGTAGAAAAAACAAATTCAAAACTTGTAATAACAAAATTAAACATTCCATCATTTTCTCCAAATGGTATTATTGAATCTAAAACTGAATATGGTTTTCATGAAATGATTAAAGATTTCAATAATCTTCTGATGAAAAATTATATTAATTCAGAAAATGTGTTTGTGTATGATTTTCAATCATTTGTTTCAAAAAATGGTGAAGATAATATTTTTAATTATGGTCAATTCTTTTTTGGAGATATAAAAATTTCAATGGAGTATTTACCTGTTTTTGGACAAGATTTGATGAAGTATGTAATTGGTTATCTCGGAACAACAAAGAAATGTATTGTATTAGATCTTGATAATACACTTTGGGGAGGTATTGTTGGTGAAGATGGTTTTAATGGAATTAAGTTAGGGCCGGAACCCCCAGGAAATGCATTTATGGAATTTCAAAGAGTATTACTTTCATTACATCAACGAGGAATTATTTTAGCAATTAATAGTAAAAATAACTATGAAGATGCAATAAAAGTCATCAAAGAACACCCATACATGATATTAAAAGAAGAACATTTTGCTGCTATGCGTATTAATTGGAAGGATAAAGTCACAAATATGAAAGAATTAGTACAAGAAATCAATATTGGTTCTGATAGCATTGTATTCATAGATGATGACCCTGTAAATAGAGAATTTGTTAAGTCTATTTTTCCAGAAATTTTAGTTGTAGATATATCAAATGATCCATCATCATATGTATCAATAATTGAAAATATTATTGATTTTAGTGTTTTAAAAATCACAGAAGAGGATAAGAATAGAGGTAAAATGTATTTCAAACAAAAAATTATTAATGAATTAGAAGAATCAACACCGGATCTTCAAACATTTCTTAGTCAATTAGATCTAAAAATTACAATTAAAGAAGTTGATAAATTTTCTTTACCAAGAGTTTCACAATTAATTCTAAAAACAAATCAATTTAATTTAACGACAAAAAGATATCAAGAATTAGATATTGAAAAAATGATTCATGATCCAAATTTTATAGTTGGATGTGTACAAGTAGAAGATAAATTTGGGGATAATGGAATTACAGGTGTGTTTATCATTAAAAAAGAAAATGATGAAGAGTGGATTATAGATACATTTCTAATGAGTTGTAGAATAATGGGAAGAGGTATTGAACAAGGAATTATGACTTATATTAAAAACAAAGCTAAAAATGATAAAATAAAAAAAATTAAAGCTGATTTTTTTCAAACCCAAAAAAATAAACCCATTGAAAACTTTTTGCCAAATTGTGAGTTCAAAGAAGAAGGAGAAACATGGACATATTCAATTAAATCAGAAATTGAATTTCCAGATTATCTTACACTAAAGGTAGAATGATGCCAGAAAAACTCTATCAAATAATTTCAAAAGTAATGAAAATAGATATTTCAGTGATTACGGATGAGTTAGGGCCGGAAACTATAGAAAATTGGACTTCATTTAATGGATATGTCTTATTAAATGAATTAGAAATTGGATTTGAAGTAAAATTTACAATTAACGAAGCAATGGATGTAAAAAATATTGGAGATATTAAGAGACATTTAAGAAATAAAGGAATAAACATAGATGGATAATCCTTTAGAATACTCATTTGATGAAATTAAAATTGGATTAATACATAATTTTGAAGTAAATATAGATGAAGAATTAACAAAAAAATTTGCCAATATTTCAGGTGATTATAATCCATTACATATGGATGAACAATATGCAAAAGAAACAAAATTTGAGAAGAGAGTAGTTCATGGAATGTTATTAGCTTCATTTTTTTCAAGACTAATTGGCATGTATTTACCAGGAAAAAATGCCCTATATTTTTCTCAAAATTTGAATTTTGTAAACCCATGTTTCATAGGAGATAAAGTAACAGTGCAAGGAGAAATAATGAATAAAAGTGAATCCACAAAAATTATTAAATTAAAAACTTCAATTAAAAATCAGGAAGGAAAATCATTGGTTGAAGGAACTTCACAAGTAATGATTAGATAAAGAAATGTTCAAACAAATTGGAATTGGAATAGATATTACAGATGTTGAAAAATTTGAGAAAATAAAATTTGAGAAAAAACCTAAATTTTATGAAAAGATTTTCTCACCATCTGAAATTTCTTATTGTTTAAAATTCAAAAATCCTTATGAAAGATTTGCCGGGAAATTTGCCATTAAAGAAGCAACAATTAAAGCTATTAAAGAAAATATTCAAATGTTAGATATAGAAACTTTACATATTAAATCTAAACCAAGTATAAAAATTAAAAAATATAAAAAAAAATATCAATTTCAAGTTTCTGTTAGTCATGATAAAAAAATTGCTGTTGCAGTTGTAATTTCATTTAAAGTGATTTAATTAAAAATCTAAGTTTAGGAAAATCTTTTTTTGATATTTTTATGTCTGATTAAATTAACCATAGAATAAAGAAGAACAGCAGACATTAACAATATCGAACCAAAGATTACAGAGCTAACTCCAATAATTGCAGAACTTAAAAGAATTTGGCTTGTTTCTGTAAAAAGTTGAATTGTATAAATTAGAAAAATCAAGCCAATTGTAAGAAAAATACTTCCAGGAATACCATAAAATTTCAATGGGTGTTCCATTGAAATGAATTTGAGAGTACTAATAACTACCGAAGAACCATGAGAAATTGGGTTTTGAGAAGAAGTGTCCCCATCATATAAAATAATTATTGGGACCTCAGTAATTTGAAATCCTCGCTTACTTGCTTTAATTAATATCTCATTTGAAACTCCCATTCCTGATTCAGAAGGAGTAATTTCTTCAATTACTCGCTTACCATACCCTCTAAAACCACTTTGTGAATCAGTGATATTTTGTTTCAATGAGGTATTTGCTAATGTAGTAAGAATTTTAATTCCCATTTTTCTGTATTTTGGAACATTCTTTCCATTGTCGTCTAAAAATCTAGAACCAATAACAAGATCAGATTTACCATTTTTGATTGGTTCTATTACAGTTTGAATATCTTCAATTCTATGTTGACCATCAGAATCTAAAGTAAATAGAGATTCAGATTTTTCTTCTCGTGCTTTTAAGAAAATTGAACGAATGGCGGCACCATATCCCAAATTTTTTTCATGCCTAACAACTAGAACCCCCATTTCTTTAGCAATTTTTCCAGTTGAATCACTAGAACCGTCATCACATACAATTATCTTAGTAGTAATTTTTTGTAATTTTTTTATTATTTCTGCAATATTTTTTTCTTCATTATATGCAGGAATACCAATAGTAATTTCCATGAAATTACCTACATATCTTTTTTTAACATTCTAAAACCATTATAATACATTTTAAGATCTTTAATAGTTCTAATTTTTAATAATTTATTTAAAATGTAAGAAGGTCGGAAATAATATTCTTTATACGCCTGTTTTGCCCAATATCCTAAATCATTTGCTGATAATGAATTTGTAGTTAAAACAGGTGCCTGTATACCACCAGCACCTACTCCAGAATAAACAAATTGATCCCAAGCATCATCTAATTTTACTAATCCAGATTTTACTGCTTCATCATATAATTTATTTCCTGGAAATGGCATAGTAATTGCAAACATGGCATATGTACAATTTAGTTTTTTTGCAAAATCAATTGTTTTACGAATTGTTTCAGGTGTTTCTTTAGGTAATCCAATCATATAATATCCTACAGTCTCAATTTTTGCATTATGAGTCCACTTGACTGCATTCTCAGCTTGCTCTAATGTTGCAGTTCCACCTTTGATTTCATGAATAAATTCTCCATGTTCTATTCCATATGAAATCATTCGGCATCCTGCATCTTTCATAGCAAAAAGTAATTCTTGATCAACCAAATCAACACGAGTTTCAGCATCCCAACTTAGATTAAAACCGAGTTTTTCAGGAGTCATTTCTTTCATTAACTTCATAGTTGCTTTCCTATTAAGAGACATTACATCATCATAGAAAGTTAATTCTTCAATCCCATATTCTGAGTGGAGGTATTTTATATGATCAATTACATATTCCGGAGATTGATTTCTAAATTGTAAACCAAAACTATTTTCTCTATTACAATAATTACAAAAGAAAGGACATCCACGAGACCACATTATACTACACCATTTCTTACCAGTGCTTTTTGGAGGATGTGGATGATAACCATCAGGAAAGTGAGGTAATTTATGATAAGCGGGATAAGGTAATGAATCCATATTATCAATATATGAACGAGGAGTTGTGGGGATCACTTTGCCATTTTGTCTTATAAAAAGTCCAGAAATTTCTGAAAGTGGTTTTCCTGAAACAATTTCTTCAATTTGTCCTTCACCTTCATCATAAACAATTACATCCAAAGCAGGACATTTTTTCATTGTAACGTCAGCTAAAACAGCATGAGGTCCGCCCAAAACAGTCAAAATTGAAGGATTATCTTTCTTTATTTCAGTAGCAGCTTCTAATGCAGGATTTGCAAAGGGTGTAAAAGCACTAAACCCCACAAAATCAGGATTGTGTTTTTTCACAGCCATTTTTACATCATAAACATAATTTTCTGAAAAATTCCCATCAAGTATATCTAAAACATGCACATCATCTAATCTTTCAATAACACCTGCAAGATATGCTAATCCTAAAGGTGGTTGTGGATGAGGATCACTATCAGAACCACCTTGTAGTGCATTTGAACCTGTAGGGGGTCTTGTAAGTAAAATTTGCTTATATTTCACATTTTCAGATTCTCAAGATCATTATTTAAAGATCAGGAAAAACAGTCTAAATTGAATATAATCACTCAGAAAATAGAAAATAGACCCTATTTCGAGCACGTAATAGGAATGAAAAATTGAGAAATTTTCTTATACGTACTGTTTAACAGGAAAAAAATAGTGAATAGTTGATAATGTCTCAAAATCTTTTCGAATCAAAAATAACACAAAAAACTATTGGTATTTTATTATGTATAATTATAATTGCAGGAATTAGTTTTAGATTAATTTTTTCTCATATTGAATTACCATTAAATTTCGATAATTTACAATATTTTTTGCATGCAATTGATTACAGTTTAAGAGAACCAACAATTCTAAAAATACACAATCCAGGTTGGCCATTATTTTTAAGTTTATTTTTCACCATATTTGATTCAAATAATTATTTAGATTTTATGGCATTACAAAAAATCATTTCAATAATAATTTCATCATTAACTGTAATTCCAATTTATTTTCTTGGAAAAAAATTCTTTTCAAAAGAATGGGCATTACTTGGAAGTGTTTTATTTATTTTTGAACCAAGGATTGTACAAAATTCTACATTTGGAATATCTGATCCATTATACATCATCGGTATAACCATAGCTATAGTTTTATTATTATACTCTAAAAAAAATTCTGAGTTCTTAGCATTTGTAATTTTAGGATTATCAATTACAGTTAGAAGTGAAGGATTATTTTTAATTCCAGCATTTGTGATAATTTATTTTTTACAGAAAAATATTTCAAAAGATTCAATTATAAAAATTTTAATTTCTCTGTTAATAATATCTATAGTTCTTAGTGCAATTACATATTACCAAAATATAGAAAGTATAAATAATAATTTATTTTCTAAAATGGATTTAGGGATTAAAGAAATCTATTCAAGTCCAGAAACAAAATTATCTGGTAGTCCAATAAATTTATTGGTTGATGGATTAATTAATTTTATAAAATTTTTTGGATGGTCTCAAATTCCCATATGGATGATTTTTGTTCCTGCAGGATTTATCATTTTATTAATTTCTAAGAATAAAAATACAGGAATAATTTTTACGTTATTATTTTTTATTTCTTTACCTACGATATACGCATTTTCATTTACTAATGATACAAGATATCTTTTTCCACTTTATCCAATCTTTTCTGTGATATCTATATTCTTTCTCACCAAATTAAATTTGTATGAAAATAAAAAATCAATAATAAAAATTGTTATCGTAGTAGGATTGATTATTTCATCTAGTATTTTTCTTATTTGGAAAGATATTGATGTAGAAAAAGAACATGAAATATTTGATTTAATTAAAGAAATTTCAGATAATGAAAAAATAGTGAACCATTTTGGTTATGAAGCATCATATAGTATTCCTGCAGGATTAGAAAAATCACAAATTTTCCCAATTTCTTCAAAAGAAATTATTCAACAAACTACAAAAATTGTAAATGTTTCTAGAGTAAATTCTTTTGAAGAATTTATGGATTCAGTAATTATGGAGAATGTAACTCATTTAGTCATTAAAGAAGTAAATCATCATACATTTTTAGATGATATTTTTAAAAATGAAAATGATTATCCATTTCTTATAAAAGAATATGATTCTAAAGATAAAGGGCATGAAATTCATTTAAAAATTTTCAAAATCAACTATGAAAAATATAAAATGATCAAAATTATTTCAGAAAACTAAGTTAGAAATCATTTGACTTAATTAAATTAGGTAATAATTTTCAGAAAATATATTTCTCAAATTAAATAGTATTTTTACTCATGTGTTCTTTTAAGATTTTCTTTAATGAAGATAATTCTTTTGTTTCATCTTCAGTAAGTTTTTCATTATTTGAAATTTTTGTGATTAATTCAAGTAATTTGATCAACACAGGGAAAAATAATTCAGTATTCGAAAGAATTCTTCTCTGATGAGGATTTGCTTCTATGTTAATATCTGCCTCAGCTTTGAATGCATTACTTCTTTTAAAATGAACATATCCAACTAAAACCAATATCGGAATTGCAGTACTTACAACAACTAAAATATAGATCAAAAATGTTGGAAAAATATTAACAAGTACTGGATATTCATCAATAGCTAAAAAGTAAGTTACTGTGAGTGTGTTTATAGCTGCAAAAATAAATGCAAAGTAGGTACTCCAACCTTGCCTAAAATAAAACCAGGCTCGAAAAAAATAATTTTTTTGCATAATAATTCATTCATCTCAATTAATATTTATTATAATTTAATGAATAACCTTGGCGTAAAAACATTGTTATTCAATTATTAGATATTTTAGGCATATTTTGAGATATAGATGATGATTTAACTAGAAATTTGGAATAGTTTTTAAGAAATAATTAAGGAAAAAAATTATTGAAGCTGTTAATAGGAGGTTCTACTTCTAAATTCTTCCATCTAAAAGAATTCAAAGAGAGTTTAGAAAAGATGAATGTTAAAACTAAACTAGTTATTGATACAGATATTTTGGATGGGTTCCCTAGTAGAAATATAAAAAAATGGTTTCAAAGAAAAACTGAATTTAATAAATTAATTAATGATTTTCAACCGGATCTAATTTTTGTTGATAGACAACATACATTATTTGATGTGGCTGCAATTGAAACAAAAATTCCTGTATTGGTACATTTACGTGGAGATTATTGGTCAGAAATCAAATGGGCAAAAGAAACGTTGTATAAAGATCCTATCAAAAGGGGAATTATTAAAATTAAAGATAAAAGAGCAGAAAAATGTTTTAAAGATTCTAGTGTGATTCTTCCAATTTGTAATTATTTAGAAGGTATTGTTAACAATCACTTTCCAGAAAAAAATGTGAGAGTTCTATATCAAGGAATTGATCCAGAAAAATGGCATTCAGTAAAAGGAATGAATCTAAAACATCCTTGTGTAGGATTACTTCAAAGTGCAACAATTTGGGGAAAAGCTCAAGAGATGTTTACTCTTGAAAAAGTTTTGAAATCCATGCCAAATGTAATGTTTTATTGGGTAGGTGATGGTCCTTATCGAGAGAAAATTCTAGATAAATTATCTAAATATGAAAATTTCAAATGGTTAGGACATTTACAATATCCAGATAGAGTTAGAGAATATCTCTCAGAAATTGATGTTTATGCTTTAGTAAGTGGAATCGATATGTCGCCATTAACACTTCTAGAAGCTCAATTGATGAAAAAACCAGTTGTTTCAACCAATGTTGGGGGTGTTTCAGAGCTCATGAAAGATAATGAAACTGGATATTTAATTGGTAAAGGAGATAGTGAAGAATGGGCAAAGAAATTATCATTATTAATTAATGATTTACCAAAATCAAAGAAAATGGGAGAGTCAGGAAGAAAATTTGTTGAAGAAAACTTTAGTTGGGTGAAAATTGCTAAAGACTTCTTAAAAATTATAGATGAATGTAACCTAAGAAAAGATTAAGTCAGTTTTACTTCAGAATTAAGATCTTTTGAGATAAAAATTCTATACCAAATTTCCAAGGCAAGTAACCCTAAAAATTTATTGATATATCTAACATCATCTCCAGCACGATCAATATTAGATGTAATCCATTTTTTATCGATCAATTTATCTTCAACAATTCGTGCGTTATCTAAATACTGTTCACATAATTCTTTACCAAAAGATTTCCATAGATTTAATGTATTTACAGAAAATCCATATTTTTCATTTGGTATCAATGAATTTACATTAAACTTTTTTAGAAATGAACGTAATGGAAGTTTTCCTTGATTTGTTTTTAAATCATATTTAAATTTAGGATTTAGACTAGCAGCGTATTTTATTAATTTAGGTTGTAAAAGAGGGGTGACAGATTCAAGATTAAAAAATTTGTTAATGTTTCCATTTACAATTGCAAAATTATGTAATAATTTACCATTGTAATCAGCAAGAAAAACTTGACTAAGAGGATTAAGTGAATTTTCAAAAAATGGAAGAAAAATAGAATTAATTGAATTCCATGAGAAGTTTATTTTGGAACTAAAAATATTTTCTTGGTTAGGAACCCAGTCTCTCTCATGGCATTTGAGATATGCTTGTGTTTTTTCTAGTGGAGATGATGAAGAATCTATCAAGGACAAAAATTTTGAATATCTAAAAGTATATCCTCCAAATAACTCATCTCCACCATCACCAGATGCCAATAATTTGGTTTTAGTGTTTTTAGCTACATAATACCAATGAGTGTCCCAAAATGGAAATCCAACAATACTAATGGCTTTAGGAAGTTCTTCCAAATAATTTTCCAAATATATTATTTCATGTTGCGATTCAAAATGATCTGCAATATTTTTTGCAATATTAGTTTCATCGTTACTCTCAGCAAATTTTACTGAAATTGATGAAATTTTTAATTCGGGTTTTATTTTTCGTAAAAATGCTAAAACTAAAGTTGAATCAATACCACCACTTAACGCAATTGATATTTCTTTAATACTTGAACTATCAAGATGTTGTTCAATATTTTCTAAAATAGTATTTTCAAGAAAATCCATATTAGAAGATTTCTCATCAAATTGAAAATCATTCCAAGATAGTTTAGGAAGAGTTGATTTAATATTAGAATCATATCTTAATGTTAGAATATTTCTAACAAGTTCTGAAATTTTTTGTTGATTAAATTTTTCCTCGTCCAAGACCCCTATACACCAATCCAGCTTTTATTGCTTCATGCTGATTCATTACACGTCCTGAATCAATTACAATTGGCATCCTCATAGAAGTTTTCAAAAAGATGGGTTCAAGATTGTGAAATTCTTTATGAGCAGTTATCAAAACCAATGCATCTGCTTTTGATAATGCCTCAACTAAATTTGATTCAGTTTCTATTCCAAAAATATTTGTAGATTTAAAGAATGGATCATAAATTAAAACATTAGATTTTAATTCTTTTAGATGTTCAATGACTTTTTCAGCAGGGGTAATTTGAATATCTTTTACATCGGGTTTATATGAAATTCCTAAAACTAAAATATTTTTTTTAGAAATTGAGTCATCTAGTTCATCAAATGCGTCTTTCAATAAATTAATTACATGATTAGGCATTTTTTCATTAATTTTTCTTCCGGTATTTACTAAATTCAAAGTACTAAATCCCATATTTTTTGCAAAATTGATCATTTGATATGAATTTACAGGTAAACATGGTCCCCCCACACCAGCACCAGGGTAATGTACTTGGAAATTATATTTTGTTTTTGCAGCTTCTAAAACTTCACTTATATCAATTCCAGCTTTTTCAAACAATATTGCTAATTCATTTACAAATGCAATATTGAGATCTCTAAAAACATTGGTAGTTAGTTTAACAGCATTTGCTGTTTTACAATTAGGCATTGGGATTAAATCAACCGTAAAAACATGTTTGTAAATTTTCATGATTGTGTTTTGTGTTTTATCATTAATTGCACCAACTAATCTAGGTAATTTTTCAAAATCATTCATTATTTGTCCAGGATTTGCAGTTTCTGGACATACTCCAATTTGAAAATCAATTCCAGCTACGAAATTTTTTTGACCACTTTCAATTGTTTTTATAAATTCATTTTCTATAAATCCAGGTTCAACAGTACTTTCAACAATTACCAATGAGTTTTTTGTTAAAAGATTTCCTAGTTGTTTTCCAACTGAGATCAAGGCAGAATAATCAGGAACATTGTTTTGATCCATTGGAGTAGGCAATGATAAAATAATTACATCAGATTCAGGAACAATTTCATTAATCTTTGTTGAAGCAGAGAATTTGTTGTTTATGACTTTTTCAAAAATCACATCATAGCCAGGTTCATCTTTTAATGGAAAAATCTTTGAATTTATCATCTCCACTAATTCGGTATTTATATCAACACCAATGCTAGGTAAATTGGCATTTGCAAATGATAAAGCCGTTGGAAGACCTATTCTACCAATTCCTATCACACAAATTGATAATGTACCAGATTGAATAGAATGAATTATTTCATCATTATTCATTTCCATAATTCTTATTCTTTTTTCCATTTAATATTCATCCTTGAAGTTACATCTCCGAAAACATCAGTAGTTTATTTATTCTTGTATTTTTGGCTAAAATTTAAACAGGTACTAACAATAGCACATACATGAGATTTGCAGTTACGGGCGGTGCAGGATTTGTTGGTAGTTATCTAACAAAATTATTGATAAAAGAAGGTCATGATGTGATTGTTATTGATAATATGCATACAGGGAAAAAAGAGAATTTAGATGGGATTATTGAAAAAATTGAATTTCATAAATTAGATATACGAAATGTTGGTGAATTAGAAAAGAAAATTAGAGATGTAGATGGGATTTTTCATGAAGCGGCTTTAACAATTGTTCAAGAATCATTTACCAAGATAGATGAATATAATGATGTTAATGTTAAAGGAACTGAAAATATTTTTAAAATTGCTGAAAAACATGGAATTAAAGTTGTTTATGCTAGTTCATCAAGTATTTATGGAAATACAGAAACAATTCCAATTTTAGAAAATAATGAAAGAAATCCAATAAACCCATATGGACAAACTAAGTTAGAAGATGAATTACTAGCAGAAAAATACTCACATGAAGGAGTGGAAATTATAGGTTTACGTTATTTTAATATTTTTGGAAAAGGTCAAACCGGTTCATATGCAGGGGTTATTACAAAATTTTTAAACAGACTAAATGAAAAAAAACCACCTATAATTTTTGGAGATGGTTCACAGATCAGAGATTTCATTTTTGTTGAAGATATTGCCAAAGCTAATCTTGCTGCAATGACAAGTAAGACAAAATTTGGATTTTTTAATATTGGAACTGGAAAAACAACTTCAATTTTACAATTAGCAAAATTATTAATAAAATTATATAATTTATCCATGCATCCAGAATTTGCCATTCCATTACAAGGAGATGTACAAAAAAGTCAAGCAGATATAAAAAACGCTCAACAGATGTTAAATTGGAAATACAAAACAGAATTAAATGAAGGATTAGAAAAAATGCTTAAAACTGTCTAAAAAAATAGAAAGATTATTGTAAAATTCCATTCATGTTAATATTTTGTTTAATCATTCTTAATTTAATATTTGAAAATCCTTCTTCTTCAAACCATTTTTTTACTTCATCAGCTGAATGGCTCCAGTTGAACGTAGGATTAAATGCATCAAACCATCCATGAATATCACCTCCACTAGTTTTGACTTTATTTTGACACATTTCAATTTGTTTTTCGAAAGTTAATTTTTCCCATTCTTCATGTTTCTTTACACATGTTTCTCCACGAAATCCATCATAATACCAGTCATTTTCTTTATTGTAAACCATAATGTGCAACATCCCACCTTTTTTTACTTGTGAAACTACTTTTGAAAATGCTTCACGTGTATTTTTGGTGTGATGTAAAACACCCCAACTTAAAACAAAATCATAGATAGGATTAGGCTCCAATTGCCAAATATTTTGAACAAATGCTTTTGGATTTGTTTTTTTACATCTGTTTATTGCTTCAGAACTTAAATCAAAACTATCAACTTGTTTTGCACCTAATTGTTGCATTGCATAAGTCCATCTTCCAGGTCCACATCCTGCATCAAGACAAATTTGATTTTTTATGAATGAGTCTTTCTTATACCAAGATTTTATTCCAGTATAATTAAGAAATTCTTTTACTCGTTTTTTATTGAAATGAAATTGTTCTAAATTATGTGTAAGAAAATCTTCACCCAAAACATCTTTCCATTGTTTATCAAAATCAGTCATAAAAAAATTAATTCTTCAAATAATAAAAGTATTGTTGATAAATTAACTTAATAGTTTTTCATAAAATTGAATATATTTTGGTAAAATTATTTTCCAAGTCAAATTTTTTGTTACAAATTCATATGCATTTTCAGAAAAAATTTTTGCTTTTTCTTCATTGTTCAACAAATTATTTATTTCATGAGATAGTTTATTAGAATCATTATTTGGAATCAAAATTCCTGTTTTGTTATGAGTGACTAATTCTGGAATTCCTCCTATATTAGATGCAACTACAGGGATCTTAAGATAAAATGCTTCTTTGATATTTGTTGGTAGACTTTCCATTCGTGATGGAACTACTATTAAATTTGATTTTTTTAGTAAAATCATCGTTTCTTCCCAAGTTAAATTAGTACAATAAACTACTTTTCCATTAATTTTTGATTCAATATTTTTAAGGATATCAATTCCTTTTTCATAACTATCTCTTCCGATATAGATAACTTGGTTTTTTATTTTTTCAACACTTGGAATTTCATCTAATTTTGATGAATCAATTGCGGATGGTAAGCATTCAAAATCAAATCCAAATTTTTCTTTATAGATTTTTTGTGATATTATAGAATCAGTAGTTAATTTATCAGCCCAGTGTAAAACTTTGTATTCAACTCTTTTTGCTAAAGTACCACTAGTTTCTGAATGCAATACCTTTACTTGATCACTAAAAACCCCATGAACTGATAAAACTTTTTTCTTACCTTTGACATAACGCATGGCAAAAGCTGATGGAATATTAAATGCATGAACTATATCATAATTTTCTCTATCAATAATTCCTTTTATAGCTCCTAAAATTGCGAAACTTGGATTTTTAAGATTTTTTATTGGTATATGAGGTATTTTCATTTTTGTTACATCATGCCCAGAATTTTCTAATTGAGTAGCAAGCATTGCTGCATGACCACCTATACCACCAGAATATCTAGGTGAAATAAATAGAAATTTCATAAAACAAAATTAATTAAATGGTTTTTAAGGTCTTGTATTAAAAATTCTATTCTTCATTGTGTCTAATGTAAATAATTAAAAATAAATTTTTTCAACAAATGAGAGTTTTATCTTTACTTTAGATTAAAATTTGAAATAAATGAAATCTTCAGAGTTTCCATCATAAAAAAAGAATATAGAAATCATCACTATTGTCAAAAATGAAAAGAAATAAAAATTATTAGAAGAGATTCGTTTGATCAAATTTCCCATACGAAATGAAATAAAATGAAGAACTAAAAATAAACAGATTAAACCAGATTCAAATTTGTGAGCACGAATAAAACCAATTGTATTATCTATTTGAAAATCCCAAATGAGAAATTTTTGCATAGAATAAATCATTAAATCAGTATCTTCTACTCGAAATGCAATCCATGTGAAAAATATCAGATACTGAGTAAACAGTATAGAGATAATTCGTCCTAATCTTGTTTTAAAAAGCGGGTTATCTGCAAAAGATGGATGTCTTTTTCGAATAAAAGTTTCAAATGCAACATAAATTCCATGCATTAATCCAAAAATAATGAAATTCCAGCCAGCTCCATGCCACAATCCCAATAAAAGAAAAGTGATTAAAATTCCAGAAATCAGAACAAAATCTGAACCAATTTTTCTAAAAATTATTGGGAAAAATAAATAATCACGTATCCAGGTAGATAAGCTAATGTGCCATCTTCTCCAAAATTCTGATGGGGAAGTTGCAAAGAAAGGTTTATTGAAATTTGCAGGAATTTTAAATCCCATAATTAAAGCAACTCCGATTGCAATGTCAGCATATCCAGAAAAATCTCCATACACTTGAATTCCAAAACCAATAGTACCCCAAATAATTGTAAATGATTCTAAACCAATAGGCATTGCAAAAATTTCATTGACCATAGGAGCAATATTATCTGCAAAAAACATTTTTTTGAAAAATCCTAATGCTATCATGGTTACTCCAATTTGTAAATTTGATTTTGTTAAAATGATTAATCGTAATTTTGAGGTTTTCAATTTTTCTGTTTTCTCCCTTAATTGTGGTAGAAATTCTTTAGCTCGAAGTATTGGTCCAGCAACAATTTGTGGAAAAAATGCAACAAAAATTGCAAATTCTCGGAATGATTTACTAGGTTCTAGTTGTCCACGATAAATATCGATGGTATAGCTAATAGTTTGAAATGTATAAAATGAAATTCCAATCGGTAATGCTAGATTTAGAAATGGAATACTATCAGTTAGATTAATGTAATTTCCTAAAATATTGAATTGAGCTATTGCAAAATCAGAATATTTGAAAAAGCCTAAAAGACCTAAATTTCCAGCAAGACTGAAAGTTAACAATATTTTTTTACGGCGAATGGATTCAGATTTCCAAATTTCTTTACCCACATAGAAATCTAAAATTATTGAAAAAATTAAAAGTGAAATTAGGTAATTACTAGACCAATAAAAAAATAAAAAGCTTACACCAAGAAGAAGAAAATGATGAAAATTCCTATTTTTAAAAATTACAAAACCAGTTAGTATAATTATGAAAAAAATTACAAACTCAATTGTATTAAAAAGCATTTTATCGTAATTCCTCCAAAATCAAATTTGCAATATCATCACTAAAAATTGAGGCAGATTTACTGACTACTATATGAGTAGGATTTCTCCATATTTCTAAATCAGAGTATTTTTCTGTAAATTGATTTATTTCTAAATTATGGGACTTTTCAAGATCTATAATAATTTCTTCAAATGCTTTTTTTTCTGTAATGTCAACAAGATCATAGAAATATTTGTGTTGAGGAGTAGTGAATAATATTATTTTGATATTATTTTCTTCAAGCTTTGTAATTATTTTTTTTAGAGAGGATAGATCTTGGTTTTTGTTAATAGATGTGATTTCAACTAGTTTTGCATCTCCAATTGCTTGTAATTTTAATTCTTTATCATCCATTACATTGAAATCTCGTTTATAGTCAAATCTAAAAAATGGAGCTTTAATGTAATCCTGTGAATTTACAGATATACCTCGTATTTCTTTTAGAGTAATTAATTTTGGAGAAAAATCAGGTTGTAAAATTAATAATTCTGAATTCTGAATATTTAACCAATTCTTAAAAAATAACGAAGGATCAGGTAAAGGTTGATTCGATTTAACTGTAGGTTTGTTTATTGATTGGATTTCAGCAAAATCTCTTGCTGAAATTCCATATACAATAATTTCAGGTTTTGCTGAGATTAAAAGATCAATATTTTTTATTTCACGTAGTGGTCTATTAGCCATTTTTGATAAATTAAAAACTTCATATTCTTCATTGTTTTCTGCTAAAAATTCTTCAATAAAAAATGGATTTATTGCACTAATGTGACTTCCTCCAACTAGAAATATTTTATTATCTATTCCTTGAATTGATGAATAATAATTTTTTTCATTTTCAATTAAAGCAATTTCTTGTTCTTGATAAAAAGTCTGAATTAATACAAGAAATATACCAAATGCGATTAAAAATGATAAAAAAATAATAAACAATATTTTTTTCATGTATTTTTCAAAAAAACTGCATCAGTAAATATTGTTATGGTAATTAAAATTAAAAATATCTACATTGTTGCTTGTGCTGCATCATGGAACATTTGACTTTTAGCACAACCAGCAGCTAATTCATCACCGGCACCACGTCTCATTAGTCCTCTATACAGACAGTCTTCGAGTTTAACATCTTCTCTTTGTTCCCATTCCTCAACAGTGACTGAGAATTTCTTTTGAATTCTATCTCTATACCATTCTGGAATTACATTAAAGGCACAAAATGGAACGATTCTAAGATCTGGAGTTACATAGTGAATATCACATCTTTGTAGTCTTTCCAAATCTTCATTGTATTTGTCTTGAAAGTGCATCATACCAAGGAATAATCCCTTTACGTGCCATGAACCAATTGAATCAAATGATCTCTTCATGAGAATATTTCCAAACATTTTTGCCAAATCTAATCCTGCTGGTTGTTTTTTAGAATCAACAAAACCTTTGAGTTTTCTTACAACTTCAAGCATTGTAAAATATTTATTTTTACCAGAACGAATCTCTTCTGCTTTATCTTCAAACAATTCAAGCATTCCTTGAATATCACAGAATTTTGTTAATGGAACAAATTTCTTTGTATCTGCATCCTCAAAGATATAGGTTCCTGCACCACAAGCAAAGTGAATTGATAATTCATATTTTGGTTTACTTGAAAATGCTTCAATTACATTAGTTAGTGGCATACAACTTGGAACTGGGAACCAATCATCAACAGTTACCTCACCATTTGTTTGTTCTTCAATTCTTTGAACACAATCAGGAACTGTAATTCTGTATTTTTCACGTTCTTGTTTTCCCATTCGTCCGGTAAGTGATACTGGTTGGAAGTTAACAGCATGAACTACATCCATGTTCTTTTGTGCATATCTAATAATTCCGCCTAATTCATGGTCGTTAATTGATTTAATCACAGTTGGAACAAATACTACAGTAGTACCAGTCTTTCTGCAACTATCAAGAGCATATGGAATTTCCCAGTGATTCTTTGGATTTGTTCTAGCAGTAACACCATCAAATGAAAGATACAAGTTGTTACATCCAGCAAGTCTTACTTCACGTGCAGCCTCTGGATCCATTGCATGTCGAATTCCATTAGTATTCATTTGAATATGGTCAACACCCTCTTCTTTCATAATTTTGATAACATCAGCGATATCTTCTCTCAACATTGGTTCACCACCAGTAATTTGCATAGAGTTTCCAGGAATCGGTCTTTCTGCTCTTAGAGTTTTCATCATTCCTCGAATTTGAGTATGATCTGGCTCATACATGTAAGCACCTTCTAATCCCTTCTTTACATAGAAAAAACAGTACCAGCATGTTAAATCACATCTATTAGTTACAATCATGTTTGCAAGACCACTGTGAGACAAGTGGTTTGAACACAATCCACAGTTATTTGGACAAGAACATTTGTCAATCATTACATTTGGAGAATGAGCACCTTTTCCATCCATCCAGTATGTACTAAATTTTTTGTACATTTCATAAGAACCAAAGTATAATTCCTCACATTCACCGTGAGTTGGACAAACTTTTGACATGAAGACTTTACTATCTCGTTCAAAGACCTCAGCATCTAAAATCATGTTACAGTCAGGACAAATACTTTGAGTAAACCTAATCGTTGATTTTTTACCTAAATTTTTAGTCGATTGATTAGATATCTGAATCAGTGCCATGCCTACAAATGAATTTTTTCTGAATTGGTATTTAATGTATTTCATACTTGGCCCCG
>Ga0233429_1000391_pt1 | contig 73897 bp, 75 predicted proteins | sample SI_118_April2016_3_FD_179879 | JGI IMG/M metagenome (GOLD analysis project Ga0233429, IMG submission 179879) | Seawater microbial communities from Saanich Inlet, British Columbia, Canada - SI_118_April2016_135_MG | ecosystem: Environmental > Aquatic > Marine > Inlet | place: Canada: British...
CATGAGAGAACATCAGAAATATTTTGCCCTGGTAGATGAAAACAATAATTTAAAACCATTGTTCATAGCTGTTAACAATACAAACCCAAAAGATATGCAGCTTGTGGCAAGAGGGCATGAAAAGGTGTTGCGAGCAAGACTTTCCGATGCAAAATTTTTCTATGAAGTGGATTGTAAATCTTCTTTGGATGAATTTACCCAAAAGCTTAAGAATGTAACCTTTCAGGAAAAGCTGGGATCAGTCTATGATAAAATCCAGAGGATCAAAGCATTTGTCCAATATCTTGCCAGAGAATCATCCTATGGCGATAAAGAAATTTTGATACAGGATGTTGCAAGGGCTTCGGAGATATGCAAGGCTGACCTTGTCAGTCAGGTTGTAATTGAGTTTACAAAACTTCAGGGAGTTATCGGCAGGGTCTATGCAATAAAATCCGGTGAAAAAGAAGAGATTGCCCTTGCAATTGAACAACACTATAGGCCTGTTTATTCCGGCGGCCGATTGCCTGAAAATCCCATTTCCTGTCTTTTGGCAATTGCAGATAAGCTGGATACTATTTGCGGTTGTTTTTCACTTGGTTTGATCCCCACTGGTGGCGCAGATCCCTATGCACTGAGAAGGCAGGGGATCGGCATTATCCAGATTATGCTCAAGGAAAATATGGAAGCATCTCTGGCTGCCATTATAAATAAAGGGCTTGAGGCCTATAATGAAGGGGAAGATACAAAGCAGGAAACAGCGGTTAAAATAAAGGCGTTTCTTAAAAATAGAATGGTCAATATCCTGACCGATAAAGGATATTCAAAGGAAGCGGTAAATTCTGCTCTCTGGGCATCATTTGACAATGTTCCAGATGTTGTTTTAAGGGTTAAGGCCTTGGATTCTTTAAGCAAAGAACCTGATTTTGAGCCTCTTTCCATCACCTTTAAACGGGTTGATAATATCCTTAAAAAAGCAAAGGATTCAAAAGGAGTGGCCTTGGATGAAAGCCTTTTTGAAGATTTGTCGGAAAAGGGATTGTTCACTGCTGTCAATGAAGTGAGCCTCCTGGTAGAGGATTTGATCGGAAAAGGAGATTATGATAGTGCACTCTCTCATATTGCAGGCTTAAGGCCGGCAGTGGATACTTTTTTTGATGATGTCATGGTCATGGCAAAAGATACAAAATTAAGACAGAACAGGATTGCTTTGTTATCTTCTGTGTCGGCATTGTTTAAAAATATTGCAGATTTTTCTATGATTTAAAATATGAACTTTAGGAGAAAAATATTATGGCGGGATATGATCCTGAAAAGGATAAAAAAATAAAAGAATGGAAAAATGAAGAGACAGGGCTTCTTGTTTCAATTCATCAATATGGAGAAGGTGAGCCAAAAGTTCAGTTAGGCCCCAGGATTCTGAAAAAAAAAGATGGGACAGACAGGGCTCCTTCAAAGGCAGGCAGGCTATCCATTGAAGACATTATGTGGATATATGATATTATTGATGAGGTAAAGGATGACTTATCCGACATGGTTGGACCTGGATAATGAATCCATAGTACCTCCCCATGGAACACAAAAAGGGAACAAAATTGGTTCTGTGGCTGTGATGGTAAGTTGCAAACCTGATTTTAAATTCATTAAATCAAATATTGTAAACTTACAGGTGTCCCCTTTTTTTACAAGCACTCTTATTACACGCCAAGGTAGTAATCAGGGCGTTTGTATTGCAGGGCCTTTTATTGGTGCCCCCTATGCTGCCATATTGTTGGAGTCATTAATTGCAAAAGGGGTTGATAAAATTATTGTGCTTGGATGGTGCGGGGCTGTGACGGATAAATTGAACGTCGGAGATATCATTCTTCCAGACAAAGCCATAGTTGATGAGGGAACCTCTATAAATTACCTGAAGCTGGATAATCATATTCCAGTTTCAGCACCTGACATAAATTTAACGAATCAATTGTCAGATCACTTAAAGGCCTGCGGGAATGATTTAAAAAAAACGACCATCTGGACTACAGATGCAATTTACAGGGAGACCCCACAAAAGGTTGCTTATTTTAGAAACCTTGGCGCCCATGCAGTTGAGATGGAATGCTCAGCACTTTTTTCCGTTGCACGTTATAGAAATGTAAGTATTGCAGGAGTTCTTGTAGTGTCTGACAGTGTGGCATCCAAAGACTGGGATCCCGGATTCAGGAATGAAAAATTTAAACAGGCCAGAAGGACAGCCTGTGAACATGTCATGACATTTGCAAAAAAAATTGTTTAAAAATGAATGATGCGATAAAAAAAGAAGCCCAAAGACTTCAAAAGGAATTAACTGAGCACAGCCATCGATATCATGTCATGGATGATCCTTTGATTTCAGATATTGAATATGATGATATGCTGAAAAAACTTATTGAAATTGAAGAGAATTTTCCTCAATTTTCCACTCCTGATTCGCCCACAAAAAGAGTGGGAGCTCCTCCTCTTTCAGCATTTAATCAAGCCATTCATTCAATACCAATGCTAAGTCTTGATAATGCTTTTAATAATGAGGATGTGCTGGACTTTAATACAAGAATAGTGAAAATTTTAAACCGGGAAAATATTTTTTACGTGGCTGAACCAAAGCTGGATGGTGTGGCCGTTGAACTCAAATATGAAAATGGGACACTTGTGCAGGCCACCACCAGGGGAGATGGTATCACAGGAGAAGTAATCACAGAAAATGTCAAAACCATCAGATCTGTTCCATTAAAATTACACGGGGAAAAATTCAAAGTCCCTTCTTTGCTTGAAGTCAGAGGCGAAGTCATCATCACAAAACCTGATTTTGACCTGCTAAACAAAACCCGCATAGACAATGGAGAGAGCGTTTTCGCCAATCCGCGAAATGCTGCAGCAGGATCATTAAGGCAATTGGACTCCAAAATAACTGCCAAAAGACCCCTTGATATCTTTGTATATGGTGCTGGTGAAGTAAAGGACCTTTCTTTTAAGAGCCATTCCCAGATGCTTAATATGATGAAACAATTAGGCTTCCCAGTCAATCCCCATATAAAAGCAGGCCTGTCCATTGAAGGAGTTTTGACATTTTATAAAAAACTTGAAGTGTTGAGGGATAGCCTTGCCTATGAAATTGACGGTATGGTGATTAAAGTAGATGATATCCTATTACAAAGGCAATTGGGCGAAAAAAGTAAGAGCCCCAGGTGGGCCATTGCCTATAAATTTCCAGCTATACGGAAAAGCACAAGAATAAAGGACATCATTGTTCAGGTGGGTCGGACAGGAACCCTGACCCCGGTTGCCATACTTGAAAGTATTAATATCGGCGGGGTGATGGTATCAAGGGCAACATTGCACAATGAAGATTTAATTAAAAAAAAAGATATCCGCATTGGGGATATGGTCCTTGTGATAAGGGCAGGGGATGTCATCCCAAAGGTGGTTAAAGTAATTGAATCGAAAAGAAAGGGAAATGAAATTCCTTTTGAAATGCCGCTGCACTGTCCTGTCTGCCACAGCAGACTTGTAAAGGTTAAGCTGGATATAACTCATGTCCACAAGTGTATCAATACTTCCTGCCAGGCCCAGTTAAAAGAAAGGATCAGACATTTTGTTTCCAAGAAGGCCTTTGACATTGAAGGGCTTGGAAAGAAAATAGTCGATCAATTGGTTGAAGAAAAAATGATTCAATCATTTGCAGATGTGTTTTTACTTGAAAAAGAGAAACTGGCAAAGCTTGATCGAATGGCTCAAAAATCGGCTTTCAACCTTGTCCGGGCTATTGAAAAATCAAAAACATGTTCATTAAGACGATTCATTTATGCACTGGGGATTGATCATACCGGAGAAAATGCCGCCAAGCTGATATCAGAAAGATTTTCCGCCCTTAAAGATATAATGGAGGCAAACAAAGATGACTTGGAAAGCATACACGGAATAGGCCCGGAAACCGCATCAGCAGTTTGTCAATTTTTTTCCAATATGGAAAATCTGAATATTATAAGCAAGATTATTAATGAGGGTGGAGTTAAACTAACAAATGATAAGCCATCTCGGGTTGAATCCTGGGATAATCCTTTTAATAAAAGACGAATTGTGCTCACGGGAACACTTTTGACCATGACACGCAGTGAGGCAAAAAAAATACTGGAAAAACTCGGGGCCGGTATTACATCAAGTCTCAGTTCAAAAACCGATTTTCTCATTGCCGGGAACAAGCCGGGCAGTAAATTTGCAAAAGCAAAAAAATTAGGTATACAAATACTGGATGAAAAAAGTCTTACAGCAATGCTAAAATCGCATCTATAAATGCAGGGGCCACCTCTTGTTATCAATTTCAAGGGTTGTTTTTGAATAGGTCAGTTTATTAATGATCTTTCCATCCTGAAAATGAATGACATCAACTCCTTTTCTGATTTCAGGCTTATCTTCAAAACCAGGTTCTATTGAAGGCCATTCAAGAACCCATCGGTAGAGAACTTTCTGGTGCTGTTCATCAATAAAGGTTTCTTCTTCCAGGAATCTGAAATCGCCATGATTGTTAAACCATGGTTCCCAGGCCTTTCTAAGTGATTTTATGCCTTTTATATAGGCACCGGTCCAGTTTTCAAAAAAAATATCTTCATGGAAAAAGGTCAATACCTTTTCAAGATCATGCTTATCCCAGGCAAGGTTCCAATCTTTTAATAATAATTTGATTTCTTTTCGTGAAAGCTTCATGATTTCACCTGTCCTGAAAAGGTTAGTGTGTTCTTCTTTTTAGCATAATATTAATGCAGGAGCAACCCATGGTCGATAAGAAAATGATGATCACAGGTTGATTTAAATAATCTCAGATCCCAGAATTATTTGTAAACCTTGATTATAATTTAATCAAATAATGCATTGATAAAGAGTTTGGGATCAAACTCCTGAAGATCAGCAATCTGTTCTCCCACGCCAATATATTTTATGGGTAGTTTCATCGTGCCGGCAATGGCAGCAACAATGCCTCCTTTGGCAGTTCCGTCAAGTTTTGTCAGTGCTATCTGGGTGAGTCCAACTGCTTCATTAAAAAGATTTGCCTGGGAAATAGCATTCTGGCCCGTGGTTGCATCTAATACCATGAGTACTTCATGGGGGGCACCAGGCAGTTTCTTATTAATGGAACGCTTTATTTTTTTAAGCTCTTCCATGAGGTTTTTCTGTGTATGGAGCCTGCCTGCGGTATCAATTAATACGATATCAATATTCCTGGCAAGAGCTGCCTCAACTGAATCATAGGCTACAGCTGCAGGATCTGCACCTTCTTTATGTTTTACAATGGAAGCGTCTGATCTATTTGCCCAGATTTCAACCTGCTCAATTGCAGCCGCCCTGAAAGTGTCTGCTGCAGCAATGAGAACTTTTTGTCCCTTGGAAGTGAATTTCATGGCAAGTTTCCCCAAAGTTGTGGTTTTGCCGGTCCCATTGACACCTACAACCATAATAACGTGGGGTTTTGTTATTTGCAGCTCATTTGCAGCATCCAAATTGTCAGTTATAGGATTGTTGGGAAAAAGTCCAATCAATTCATTTTTTAATACCTGCTTGAGTTCTTCTGAGTCTGACAGTTTTTTCGCCTTTTGTTTTATGCTTTCCATCATTTCCATGGTCACATCAATGCCCAGATCAGATGAGATCAATATTTCTTCCAATTCTTCAAAAAGTGCTTCATCAATGGCCTTGCCGGGACTAAAAAGTTCATTGATGTCAGTGGTTAATACTTTCCTTGTTTTTGACAACCCGGTTTTTAGTCTTGAAAAAATATTATTGCCTTGTTTTTTTTTCTCCGGACTCTTTTTTTTAAATAAATTAAATCCCAATTTTGCTTACTCCTTAAATACTGTTTTTGTAATGATTCTTACCATTTTTCTTGAATCAGAATCAAGGATTGTCGTTGAAAATTTGAACAAAAGATTGACTCATATGTAAATGTATCATAGGTATCCCTATTAATTTAGATGGGGAAAAAAAGGGGTATGGTACAAAAGGTTAAAAAACAATGGTTTTTACTGAGTCTTGTTTTTGTTTTTGCTGCAGTTATTTTTGATTCATCCAATATTCTGGTAAAAATCGGTTTTTTTTTAAAGGGAAACCACGGCCCGGAAGTATTGATATTTATAATTTTTATTATATCAGGCCTTTTAATAGAAAGTGATCAGATAAAAGCGGGGATCCAAGATATTAAATCAACGGTTTTAGCTTTGGCTGTTATTATTATTATTGCCCCCATTGCAGCAGGGTTGATCTGCCTTTTACCCCTTGAAACCGGTGTTGCCATTGGACTTTTTATCGTTGCTGTAATGCCCACGACATTATCTTCCGGGATAGTGATGACGGGAACGGCAGGAGGCAACATGGCCCATGCGCTGCTTATAACGATTCTGTCAAATTTTATAGGTATTTTTTCAATACCTGTCATACTTTCGATTCTTCTGTCATCCCTTGATCAGCAAAAAGAGCTGATGATTGACCGGGGTGCCATTTTTTTTAAATTGATCATATTGGTTCTTTTCCCTCTGATGATCGGGATCGTGTCAAAGGCTGTGGTTTTTAAAACAGGTCAATTGGGACAATTTAAACTGCAGGTCGTAAACCAGTGGATGATTATCGGTGTCGTTTTTATTGCCCTTTCCGGGGTAAAACAGGTGATTTTAGGAAGTGGACTGTCGGTTTTTTACATATTGGTTCTTGTTAGTGGTTTCCATTTAATGCTTTTGGGGAGTTGCTTTTTGCTTGTAAGCTTTTTTGGAGTGGAAAAAGGCCGCTATGAAAGTATTTTTTTCATGGGATCACAAAAAACCTTGGCCTTATCCGCCATGATCCAGGTGACTTATTTCAGCGAATTTGGGACAGCTTTACTTGTCTGTGTCCTTCACCATATCGTTCATTTGATGATGGATGGATATTTGAGTACAAGTATGAATAATGGTCTTTCATTTAAAAATAAATAAAGAGGCTTTACTTTCCATCCATCTGTGGTTAAAAATAGAAACATTATTAGCATCTTGGAAAAAACAGGGACAATGAGTTCCGCGGACTGGATAAAAAAATAATAATATCTCCCAGCATGGTAAGTTGTGATTGTTTAAATAGAGAACAGGAGTGAATATGGAGCCTTTTAATCGTGAGTCGCTTGAATTTTTATTGAATCAACCTAAAACTTGTCATATAACCTCGTATGTAAATACTGAAACCATTGAAAGGAGATCCTTTTCTCCAAAGAAAATTAAGATTTTTTCTTCAAAATATACAAATATCAAAGATTGTCCGGAATATAAATTAAGCAATAATAAGGAAGCTGAAAAATTACTTCCCGATGTTATTAATAATAATGTTCAAAAGATTATTATAGGGGATAAAAAGTCTGAAACTGCAAAACATGAATTTAAACGATGTCGAAATATTGGTGTATTTTTCTCAGGGGGACCTGCGCCTGGAGGACATAATGTTATCGCAGGTCTTTACGATGAGGTGAAAAAGTATAATTCAGAATCTAAATTGTTTGGATTCCTTTCAGGTCCTGATGGTTTGCTTGAGTCACAATATATTGAAATTACCAAGAGTCTTGTGGATGCCTATAGGAATATGGGCGGGTTTTCCATGATTAAGACCGGGAGAACCAAAATTGATTCTGAAAATAAAATGGAATTATCTTTAAAAACCTGCATGGACCTTGAACTTGATGCCTTGGTGGTCATCGGAGGAGATGACTCAAATACCAATGCGGTCTTTCTTGCTCAGCGCTTTAAAACTGCTGGTATTAAAGTCATAGGTGTGCCAAAAACCATTGATGGTGATATACAGGTAAAAACCGATGACAAAGAAACACTTTGTGCAATATCATTTGGCTTTCATACCGCGGCAAGAGCATTTTCACAAAATATCAGCAACCTGACAACCGACGCAAGTTCCGACATTAAATACTGGCATGTTTGTAAAGTAATGGGAAGAGTTGCAAGCCACCTGACATTGGAATGTGCCTTTCAGACCCATGCCAATCTTTCTTTTATTGGTGAAGAGCTGGCAGATTATACAGATTATCAGAGAATTGAAAAAGCCCAGGAAAATGGAATAATCGATTACACTGCATATGGAATGACATTGCGCCATTGGTCCAGATTAATATGTGATACCATTGTTCGAAGAGCCGCGTGCGGGAAAAATTTCGGGGTAATGATCATTCCGGAAGGTATACTTGAGTTTATAAATGAAATTCAAGTATTTATTATTAAACTGAATACTATTATTGCCGATTATAACCATATTCATGACTCTGATTTCCACACCTCTTTTCCAACATTAAATGCAAAACTTGAATACTTAAGGCGACTGACCCGTGGTATGGGAGATACAGACAAATTTTCTATCTGGAATTTAAGGGATGATGATTTATTTGACCAGCTGCCATCATTCTTTCGGGAAGGCCTGCTAATGGAAAGAGATACCCATGGCAATTTTCAATTTTCTCAGGTAAAAACCGAGGAGATTATAATGGATATGGTCAAAGAATATCTGAGCATTTTAAAGGAACAGGGAAAATACAAAATCGGTATTGAAAGATCCTATTACAAGTATATTATGGAAAATTCAAAATTCGCTCCTGATAAAATTGCCAAGGTCATATTTAACAATCCCAAAGATAAATATCTGTTAATAAAGGAATCCATCATTTCCCTGAAAACATTGAAACAGGTATTGATAAATTCAGAAATGATAAACCAGGATGACAAAGTACCTGAACCTATAGCCCGGATATTTAAAAAATCAGATCCCAAATTTAAAACACAGACCCATTTTTATGGATATGACGGCCGGGGGTCTGACCCAACATATTTTGATTGTAATTATACCTATAACCTTGGTATTACAGCATTCCACCTCATCGCAAACGGGTCAACAGGACAAATGGCAGCTATAAGGAATCTTGAGAAAAACTTTGATAAGTGGGAGCCCATAGGTATCCCCATTGCAAAGTTGATGCGTCTTGAGGAAAGAAAAGGAAAGCTGGAACTTGTGATTGAAAAAAGCCTGATTGATCTGGATTCAAATGCCTTCAGAGTTTTTAAAGCCTTGAGAGAAGAGTGGATGGCTGCTGACGAGAGCCCGGATAGATACAGACGTCCAGGCCCGGTTCGCTTTGCAGGAAGTGCAGAGGAAGACCGACCCATTACACTGTTGCTTAATTCCATTTAATTTATTGCGAAGCTCGGGATTAATACCCCGCCGCTTGCGGCGGGGATTATTTATTGAGTTTTCTTAGGCTTATAGGAACACAATGGTTCCTGGGAAAGATAACTGCCGGTAGCCTCATAGGCCCGAGCCCGACACCCGCCGCAAACCCTTTTAAATTCACATATACCGCATTTGCCTTCAAGATTATTGAAATCTCTCATTGAGTTGAAAACCTGTGAATTTTCCCAGACATCTTTAAAAGTTTGTTTGGTAATATCGCCGCATTCTACATCAAGAAAACCGCATGTTTGCACCCTTCCCACATGGGATATAAAGCAAAAGCCCGTTCCGGCAAGACACCCTCTTGTGACAGCATCCAGGCCATGGGACTCAAATGTTACTTTTTGCCCTTTTTCTTTGGCTCGCTGGCGTAATATTCGATAATAATGGGGTGCACAGGTCGCCTTAAGCTGAAGACTGGTTTTTTTGCTTTGATCATAAAACCAGTTTAAGGTTTCTTCATACTCCCGGGCATTGATTTCACTGTCCACGATATATTTTCCGCGTCCTGTGGGAACAAGAAGAAAAATATGATGAGCCACTGCCCCTAAATTTTCCGCAAGCTTTAAAATTTTCGGTATTTGATCCAGATTGGTTTTTGTAATGGTGGTGTTTATTTGAAATTCAATACCAAATTGTTTAACAATTTCAATTCCCTGGATGGATTTTTCAAAGGCATTTTTTATTCCTCTGAAGGTATCATGGGTTTCAGGTGTTGAACCATCCAGGCTGATGCTGATTCTTTTTATACCTGAAGATTTCATTTTTTTAGCATTATCTTTGGTGATCAGGGTCCCATTGGGGGCCATAACCATGCGAAGCCCTAATTTTGTTCCATAGGCTGCTATATCAAAAATATCCTCTCTTAAAAGCGGTTCTCCGCCGGTAAGGATAATAATGGGATCACCGACTTCTTTGATTTGCTCCAATAACTTAAAGGATGCCTTTGTATCAAGTTCATTATCATAGGGATGATCTTCTGCTGTTGCTCTGCAATGTTTACAGGCGAGGTTGCATCTTCTTGTGGTTTCCCAGGCTACCAGGCGGATGGTATTTGCCTTTGGTTTAAAATTTTTTCCATGGGGATGATTCATTAAGATTTTAACTCCCTTGCAACTTCAATTGCTGAATAGGTCAGGATCAAATCTGCGCCGGCCCGTTTTATGGATAAAAGAGTTTCAAAAATGAGGTCTTTTGCATTTACCCAGCCCATCATTTCTCCGGCTTTCATAATTGAATACTCCCCACTGACGTTATATGCAGCAATGGGAAGGTCTATCTCTTCTTTCAATCGATAGATAATATCGAGATATGCAAGAGCCGGCTTTACCATTATAATGTCGGCCCCTTCTTCAATATCCATTGTGGCTTCTCTAAGGGCTTCATTGGAATTGGCAGGATCCATTTGATAGGTTTTTCTGTCTCCAAATTGTGGAGCCGACTCGGCTGCCTGTCTAAACGGACCATAAAATGCTGAGCTGTATTTGACTGCATAGGACATCACTGGAATGTTGGAAAAGCCTTCTTCATCAAGAGTCTGTCTGATTTCACCTATTCTTCCGTCCATCATATCAGACGGGGCTACCATATCAGCTCCGGCCTGAACATGTGAAAGAGCCGTTTTGGCAAGAAGGTCAAGGGAGGCATCATTTTCAATAATACCGTTTTCCACAACCCCGCAATGGCCATGATCTGTGTATGCGCAAAGGCAAACATCCGTAATAATAGAAATATCAGGAACTTTTTCTTTCACTTCTCGAATGGTTTTTTGAACAATGGAATCAGATGCATAGGCCCTTGTTGCCAGAGAATCTTTTTTATCAGGGATGCCGAATAAAATAACAGCCGGAATCCCGGCATCATAGGCCTCTTTTGCTTTCTTGACAACATGGTCACAGGAAAGCTGGAAATGACCTGGCATGGATTCAATGGGCTTTTTTACATCTTTCCCCTCTGTGGCAAACAATGGAAGTATTAAATCATCACGGGAAAGTTTTGTTTCTCTTATCATTCTTCTAAAATTTTTACTTGCCCTTAATCTTCGTCCACGGAAATCTGGGAAAAGCATTATAAATCCTCCTTTTTGATCTCTTCATCAGTCAGATAACATGCAGGATCACTGTCCCAGGGATCATTGGCAACAGACTCTGCACGGGCTCTGAAGTTTCCACCACAAATATCAAGCCATCTGCATTTGGAACACCTGCCTTTTACATATTTTTTCTTTTCTTTGAGCTTCATTAAAAATTCATTTTTATCATTGGTCCAGATTTCGGAAAAGGGTTTGTCTTTAACATTGCCCAGACTTTTTTCCCGCCAGAACTGATCCGGATGGACTTCACCATCCCAGGAGATACATCCAATACCCCGGCCTGAATTATTGCCTTCATTCATTTCAAGCAATTCCATAACCTCTGAGGCTCTCTTAGGATCTTCATCCAGCAGTCGTTGATAAACATAAGGACCGTCAGCATGATTATCAACTGTGAGAATTTCTTTTGGCAAGTTACGGTCATGAAGATCTTTTGTCCTGTCCATGATAAGATCAAGAATCTTGCGAGTCTCTTCATGGGAAAGGTCTTCTTTGGCGATTTCAGAGCCCCTGCCAGAATATACCAGGTGGTAAAAACAGGCTCTGGGGATATTTTTTTCTTCAAGAAGATCAAAGATACCAGGGATGTCTTTTACATTTCTTTTGTTAATGGTAAATCTTAATCCTACTTTTATGCCGGCTTCCTGGCAATTTTCTATTGCTGCCATGACCTTTTTATAAGAACCTTTAACTCCCCTGAATTTATCATGGGTTTCTTCCAGTCCATCAAGACTGATACCAACATAAGAAAGTCCTATTTCTTTTAATACTCTGGCTTTTTCCTTTGTAATAAGGGTTCCATTGGTGGAGATAACGGCTCTCATACCTTTGCTTACAGCATGTTTGGCATACTCGACAAGTCTTGGATGCACAGTGGGCTCCCCGCCGGAAAATAAAAGAACGGGTACACCAAATTCGGCCAGATCATCAATCATGGCAATGCTCTGTTCATGGTTAAGTTCATTGTCATAGGAAATGTCTTCGGATCTGGCATAGCAGTGAACACATTTGAGATTACAACGTCTTGTCATATTCCAGACCACAACTGGTTTTTTATCTTTGGAAAATTGTAAAAGGTGGGAGGGCATCTTCCCTGATTGTCTTGAGTATCTTAAGGCATCTGACGGTTCTACAGTTGCACAATAAAGTTTTGAAATTCCAATCATGTTATTTCTTTCCTTATAAGATCGTTAAGATAGGTTTCATTGTCTATCAAGGCATTTTTTGACAAGAAAAATCTATCTTTCCCTGTTTTTTCTCGGATAAGGTTAAATCCGTCATAATAATTGTCATATATTTTTGATAGTATTTCTTGAATCGTTGCATTGTGGTTGATAAATTGTTCAATCAAAAAATCAATGGCATCTTCTTCAAAAATAATGTTTAGGTTATAAGTTTTCAACACTTCAATTTCAATTTCTTTGATTGAATCCTGGTGATTTTTTATTTTTTTTAAGGCGTCTTCAATTTCCATAACATTGTTACAAAAGTAAAGTGCTATCATATCGCATCGGATTTGTGAAAGGGTGAGTCCATGGCGTACTGACAATGTTTTACTATTATTATTAATATATTTTGAAATATAATTTTTGTGGTCGAGCAGAGCTTTTTCATAAAGATCATTGAATTTTAAAAATTTTTGTTTTGATAAAAGGTCTTTAAGATGAGCTTTTGGGTTTTCCAGAACTTCTTTAGTCACAGTGAATTTTAAAAGATCATGAGATGGAAGGTTTTCTTCAAAATCAAGTAAAGCTTCTTCAATCACACTGACAAGTCCCCGGGCCCCGGTGTTTTCTTCATAGGCCCTTTTTGCAAGAATTTTTAAGGCCTCATCTGTAAAAATAATGTCTATATTATAGGCACTAAAGTCAAGCCGTTTGCTCAAAATAACCGGATTATTGGGCATTTTTAAAATTGCGTACAGATCTTCCTGGTTAAGCGTTTCAAGAATACATCTAACAGGAAGCCTTCCAATGAATTCAGATTCAAAACCAAAATTCACAAGGTCTTCTGCTTTTGTCAGTTTTAAAAGCTCATTTTCTTTTTTAGATTTTACAATTTTTGAGCCAAAGCCGATATTTTGTTTTGATAATCTTTTTCTGATCACATTAGAAAGTTCTGAAAATGCTCCACTGACAATGAAAAGTATATTAGATGTGTTTACAACCTGCTTGGTTCTTTTGCCTGTTCTTTGAAAAGATTCCAGTTCCTGCATCATGGAAACAGGGTCATGGGGAACTTTTAGGTTAACCTCAGTTTCTTCCATGGGTTTTAAAAGAGCTCTCTGAACACCGGTCCGCGAAACCTGGGCGCCAATTACACTTGGGCTTGATGCAATTTTATCAATCTCATCAATATATACAATTCCACATTCGGCAAGCTTGATATCATCATTTGCCTCCTTTACCAGATCCCGGATCAAATCTTCTACATCTCCGCCAACATAACCTGTTTCTGAAAATTTTGTGGCATCCGCCTTTACAAAAGGAACTCCGATTTTTTTTGCAATGAGTTTAATCAGATAGGTTTTACCAATTCCTGTCGGGCCTAACATCAGAATGTTGGATTTAATATTTCCTGTGATTTTTGATAATCCGTTTTCATTAGCCTGAGAATGTCTGATCCTGTTAAAATGGGTGCATATTTTTGTAGACAGAACTGATTTTGCTTTTGTTTGTTTTACAACATATTGATCAAGATAAGTAATAAGTTCACGGGGCTTGATATTAAAATCAATAAGTGGTTTATTTTTTTCTGAACTTGAGGTACCTGAGATAGTTTCTTGCCTGGGAAGAGTCGAAGGGCTGATAATTTTAACGTTGGCCCCAAATTTTTTATTTAAAAATTCTCCCAGTTCTTTTTCAATTTTTTTCGGATCGTGTGATATGGTGTTTTTTTCTTTCTTCATAATAGTTTAATATAAACAAGGTTGAGGATAATTCAAGATAGATCTGATTTCTTTAGGGTTTTTTCTTTATAAACCTCGCATGGTTTTCCGGCATTTGTCACCTGACCTGTATAAAACAAAAAAAGCCGCAAACAAAAATTGATGCGACTTGTATATTTTTGGTGCCGAAGGGGAGATTTGAACTCCCACGGGTCTCCCCACACGCCCCTCAAGCGTGCGTGTCTACCAATTCCACCACTTCGGCATTGGATTCTTTTATGAAATTTTTGAAAATAAGTTTAAAATACTAAAAGTAAACCCTTGGTTTTTCAATTTCATTATATCTCGCAGCTTATTTGCCGGTCTGCTCAACAGGTATTGTGTTTTCAGTCATTACGGATGAGTCTGACTTATGACCTGACATATAGGCAAGAGTCAGGGATGTTACCATGAAAAGAATGGCAACACCTGTTGTAATTTTAGTCAGTATGGTTGCAGGACCACCTGCACCAAAAAGGGTCTGGCCTGCTCCTCCACCCAAAGAAACACCCATTTCAGCACCTTTACCGCTTTGAAGCAATACAATCAAAATTAATAAGATGCAAAATGTAACATGTAATGAGAGAAATAAAGTTGTCATATTGTTAACTATTATATTTTATAATATTAATAAATTTATTCGCATCAAGGCTTGCTCCTCCAACAAGAGCTCCATCAACATCCTCAATACCCATTAAAGCTTTTGCATTCTCAGGTTTGACAGAACCGCCATACAATATACGTGTCTGATCGGACAGATTACTTGAAAATAAATTTTCAAGCAAAGAACGCAAGTATTGATGAACTTGTCTGACCTGACCAACACCGGCAGTTTTTCCAGTGCCGATTGCCCAGATCGGTTCGTAAGCTAGAACCAGTTGCGAAAGCTCATCAGAACCTAAGCCTTTTAACCCATCTGACACCTGTTTGTCAAGTACTGAGAATGTTTTTTCTTCATCTCTTTGGCTTTCTGACTCTCCAATGCAGAGAATAGGTTTTAATCCGACCTCAATGGCAGCCTTGATTTTTCTGCATATAGATGTATCAGTTTCCCCGAAAAATTGTCTTCTTTCAGAATGCCCGATAATTGCATATTCAACCCCGGCATCCCTGAGCATTTCAGCAGATATTTCACCTGTAAAAGCACCTTCTTTTTCAAAATAAAGATTTTGTGCACCGAGAGTTACTCTGGTGCCTTTAACAACTTTAGACACCTGAGATATAGCAAGAAAAGTTGGTGCTATCATGATTTCCACATCTTGAATATCCGCACAGAGGAGTACTAGTTCCTTTGCTGATTCTACCGCTTCAGGGCCGGTTTTATACATTTTCCAATTACCGGCAATTAAGGGGGTTCTGTTCATTTTATACCTCCTGGTCGATATCATAAAGATTTGCCTATCATTAGAGCAAGATCAACCATTCTATTGGAATAACCGGATTCATTATCATACCATGAATAAATTTTTACCATATTGCCGTTAATAACATCAGTGCATTCGGCATCAACAATTGAGGACAGAGGATTAGAGTTGAAATCAATTGACACAAGAGGGATATCGCAAATTCCTAATATTCCCTTAAGGCTTTCATCAGATGCCTTTTTTAGAACTTCATTAACTTGTTTTTTATCAAGACCGCCTTTCTCTGTAACCACTACAAAATCAATCAGGGAAACATTGGGAGTCGGAACCCTGACGGATAATCCATTTAATTTTCCTTCAAGCTCAGGAAGCACCAATGATACTGCTTTTGCAGCGCCGGTTGTTGTTGGGATCATTGAGAGGCCTGCAGCTCTGGCTCTTCTCAAATCTTTATGGGGAAAATCAAGAATACGTTGATCGCCTGTATAAGCATGAATGGTTGTCATCATTCCACTAACGATTCCAAAATTTTCAAGTAAAACTTTGGCGACCGGTGCTAAACAATTGGTCGTGCAGGAAGCGTTTGAAATGATGTTATGGGACCTGGGGTCATATATATCATGATTTACGCCCATCACAATAGTAATATCCGGGTTGCTGGCAGGTGCTGAAATAAGGACTTTTTTTGCACCCCCATCAAAATGTTTAGATGCCCCGTCACGGTCTCTAAAAAAACCTGTGCATTCACAAACAATATCCACATTTGAATCTTTCCATGGGATTTGAGCTGGATCTTTAAAAGCCGTTACCTTGATGGTATTATTATCAATAATAAGAGCGTCTTTGTCTGCAATCACTTTGTTTTCCAGATGGCCATGAACAGAGTCATATTCCAGAAGGTGAGCACAGGTTTTTGTATCGGTTAGATCATTGATGGCTGTAACTTCCACTGAAGGGTTCTTTAGAGCAGTACGAAATACCATCCTGCCAATTCGGCCAAATCCGTTAATACCTATTTTTATAGTCATTTCTATCCACCTCTATTATAATTGCCATAATTAAAAATTTATGTAATTGTTCAGTCTGTTAAAAAAATATACCCAAAGCCCTGTCTGATGGATATTTGCAGGAGGTTAAGCGTTTAGCATCGAAACAAATATCCATCAGACAGGGCGGTTTCAAGCATAAGAGCTAAATAATTACAAATTTATGTTCTTTTTGTTCCCTTTAAAATTTCGCTTGCAAGTGATATGCTTTTTTTCCCATGTTCAACAAGTGATAAAGTTAATTTTCCCATATCCATCTTGGATCTGGCAGTAACTGCTTTTAAAAGAATGGGGAGGTTTACCCCGGAAATCACTTCGACCTGTCCTTCTTTTAAGAAAGAATAGCTTAAGTTTGAAGGTGTTCCACCAAACATATCAGTCAAGATTATAACCCCTTTGTCTGATTTGACTTTTGAGATTCCCTTCTTGATTTTTTTTCTTAATGTGGCAGGATCTTCCTGGATATTAATTGAAACACAGGAAAGGTTGTCTTGGCTTTTTCCTAAAATAAATTCAATAGTTTCAATTAGTGTACTTCCTAAATTTGCATGGGTGACTAATAGTATCCCTGTCATGTTTGTTTTATATCCCGGTCAATATCCCTGTGGATCAGTTCGGGATTAAGACCTTTTTTATTAAGATGTTCAAAAATTCTTCTTGCAATGGCTACACTTCTATGTCTACCGCCTGTACAACCAATGGCAAATGTCAGATATGCCTTATTCTCTCTTTTATATAAAGGGATTAAATAATCAAGAAGGTTCAAATACTTTTCAAGGAAAAGTTTGGTTTCATTATTTGATAATACAAATTGTTTAACAGCATCTGATTCACCATCATGGTTTTTAAGCGCCGGTATAAAATAGGGATTTGATAAGAATCTCATGTCCACTACAAGATCGGCATCATTTGGAATACCATATTTAAAGCCAAAAGAAATAACATTGATTTTTGTTAAACTAATGGATTTATCCCCATCATGAATCAGATCAAGGATTTGGGATTTAAGCTGATGGATATTGTATCCTGTCGTATTGATAATATGGTGTGCTGTCTGTTTTATAGGTAACATCATTTTTCTTTCAAGTTTGATATTGCCTAAAAGGCTTTTTTCGTTTGAAACAGGATGTTGACGTCGGGTTTGACTGAATCTATTTAACAAGGTTTTAACATCTGCTTCAAGAAATATTATTTGAACAGATATGCCTAAGGCTTCAATTGCGCAAATACCTGCTGTATAATCTGATATAAAATTTTTACTCCTCATATCCATCACAAATGCCAGCCCTTTTATATCAGTGCTCTCTTTTAAAGGCAGGTCTAAAAATTTTGGCAAAAGCTCTAAAGGCATATTATCAACGCAATAAAACAGAGCATCTTCAAATGCTTGAATGGTTGTTGTTTTGCCGGATCCGGAAAGCCCGGTTATGATGTAAACCTTTTGCATTCTAATTACCTGTTGCCTTTAACCTGAAGGTCACACGCAGGTTAAAAGTCTTCATCCTGGTCCTTGATGATATTATAAATCTCATCAACAGATTCAGCAGCTATTAAGCCTTTTTTAAATTGATCCCTTTTTAAGAGTTTGGAAATCTGGGCTAAAACCTTTAGATGTCCTCCGGTAGAGTTTTCAGGGGTCAGTAACAAAAAAAATATATGGACTGGTTTGTTATCAAGAGATTCATATTCAACCCCCTTGCGACTAAGCCCGAAGCCAACAATAATAGATCGTACTGAGTCAAGTTTGCCATGGGGAATAGCAATTCCACCACCAATTCCCGTACTGCCTAATTGTTCCCTTTCCATTAGAACAGCGGCTATTTCCCTTACAGGCGCTTTAGTTGCTTTTGAAACTGCCAGGGCAAGTTCATCAATAGCCCCTTTTTTGTCATGGGCCTCAAGGTTTACAATAATTGAACCCTTACTAAGAAGTTGACTGATTTTCATTTAATATATTATCCTCTGGGCTGGATTAGTCCCAGCTTACCATTATTTTGTTTGTACAGGACATTGACCTTCTGTGTGCGGGCATTGTTGAAAACAAAAAAAGATTGTTTGCCAGAATCTAATTCAATTACCGCATCTTCAATATCCATAGGCTTATAGTCAATCGTTTCAATAATTACCCGGTCTGTGGTAAGGTTGTCTGAAAATCCTTGAGTGGAATCTGTTAGAGTCGGCTCATCCTTAATACTTTTTTTGTTTCCTGACATATGTCGTCTTATTTTTTCTTTATTTTTTTTAATTTGTACTTTTACCTTATCCATCAATGCATCAACGGATGAATACATGCTTTCAGAGTTTTCTCTGGCGTGGATATTTAATCTGTCACAAGTCAGACTAATTTCAGCTATATGTCTTATTTTTTCAACTGACAGAACAACATGTGCTTCAGCAGGGCTGTCCAATATTTTATCAAATTTATCAAGTTTTTTTTGAACATAAGATTTTAAGGAATCAGAGGTATCAATCTTTTTAAAGGTAATTATTGTTTGCATCAAACCTCCTTAAAGCTGTTTGCGTTTATTGGAAGGGAGTATGTTGAGTACCTTCCTGTATTTGGCGACAGTTCTTCTGGCTATCTGGATATTTACGTCCCTAAGAATATTGGATAATTTTTCATCGCTCAAAGGATTTTCATGATCTTCATTCTCTATCAGCATTCTTATTTTGTCCTTTACACTCTCCGATGCCATGGATTCTCCTCCGATCCGTTCTATGGATGAGTTAAAAAAGTATTTTAATTCAAAAAGACCTTGGGGTGTATATGCATATTTATTAGTTGTCACACGGCTGATCGTGGATTCATGCATTTCAATATCTTCAGCAATATCTTTTAAAATGAGGGGCCTTAGATGTGCAATACCATGTTCGAAAAATTGTTTCTGGAATTTGAGAATACTTTCCATGACAAGATAAATTGTTTTCTGGCGCTGGTGTATGCTTTTTATAAGCCAGGATGCAGACTGCATTTTTTCATTAAGATAATTTTTTGTGTCTCTTGAAATTTTACGGCCATTAGCAATAGCATCCTTATAAAATCTATTAATTTTTAATTTTGGCAGCCCATCATCATTCATGACAATTTTAAACCCATTTCCTTCTTTGTAAACATAAATGTCCGGAGTAATATAGGCAGGTTCATCAGCAGAAAATTTCCGACCGGGTTTAGGCTCAAGATATTGGATGATATTGACTGCTGCTCTGACATCATCTGTTGATATTTTTAAAGCCTTTGCAATTTTTTTACTATTCCTGTTTTCCAGGTTTTTTAAATGGTTCTTTATAATTTCAGTGATAATGGGATTATCAATACCAAGCAGTTGCACCTGAATTAACAAGGTTTCACAAAGATTTCTTGCACAGACACCAGGCGGATCAAAGGTCTGAAGAATTGAAAGTACATCTTCAACAAGATCTATATCTACGTCACAAGCCTGTGCAATTTCTTCAACCTCACTGCAAAGATAACCGTCTCTGTTAAGGTTACCGATCATCATGATACCAATTTTTTCTTGTGTTTCATTCAGTCCTGAGAGGCCCAGTTGCCACTGAAGATGGTCTTTAAGGGTCTTTTTCTCAGAAGTAAAGGCCTCGTAATTTGGCGTTTCTGTATTTTCCGATTCCGTATAGACCCTGCCAGTGGAATTATATTCATTGATATAGTTTTCCCAGTTTGTGTCGGGCCTTATTTTTTCTTCAATGGTGATTTCTTTTATGCGTGTTTCTTCTTCAGAAGGATCGGGTTTATTTTCCAGGGCAGTAATATTTTTATCAGACGGCTCATCAATACCTGATTCTTCCAACGCAGGATTTTGTTCCATTTCCTGTTGAATCATTTCTGCAAGTTCAAGGCGGGACAACTGCAGCAGTTTTATCGCCTGCTGAAGTTGAGGCGTCATGACAAGTTGCTGGGTTAAGATTAGGCTTTGTTGTAATCCAAGTTCCATTTTATAATTTAAAATTTTTCCCCAAATAGATTTTTTTAGCTATTTCACTTGAAGTTATTTTATCAGGATTTCCTGATTCAATGACTTTGCCCTGGCTCATAATATAAGCATTATCGCAAACCCCAAGGGTTTCTCTCACATTATGATCTGATATTAAAACTCCGATACCTTTTTTAGTCAACTGATAAATTATTTGCTGGATATCAATAACAGCTAAAGGATCAATACCGGCAAAGGGTTCATCTAGAAGAATAAACAAAGGGCCTGTTGCAAGAACTCGTGAAATTTCAAGACGGCGCCTTTCTCCCCCGGAAAGAGAGTTTGCTTTTTGATTGGCAAGATTACTGATACCAAGTTCTTTCATCAGATCCATTGCTTTTTGTTTAATATTAAATTCATTTTGAGGCAGCACCTCAAGTATGGCGGTAATATTTTCTTGCACTGTCAGTTTTTTGAAAATGCTTGATTCCTGAGGAAGATAGCCAATCCCTTTTCTGGCTCTAATATACATGGGGTGGTGGGTGATATCTTCATTGTCTATCAGAACTGTTCCACCGTCGGATTTGATCAAGCCAACAGACATGTAGAATGTTGTTGTTTTGCCGGCCCCGTTCGGGCCTAAGAGACCTGTTACCTGGCCTTGTTTCACTGTAAGGTTGACATTATCTACAACTTTTTTATCATCATAGATTTTTACAAGATTTTTTAGTACAAGTTGTGTCATTATTGTTTGTCTATGATATTGTCTTCAGGATTAAAAAAGGCTTCAACTCTTTTTGAGTCTTCACTTTCCACTAGTACCTTATCCTGAAGTCTAAAAAGGGTGATTTTTTTCCCGGTTACAAAACTTGAACCTGTTGTTAATTTTGGAGATTTGCCCGAAAGAATTAGTATTTCATCTTTTGCAGTATAGACCGCTTTATCAGCATATGCCTTTTGCTCTCCAGCAATGTATCTGACATTTCCGGTTGAAACGATTTTTTTTACATTGCTTTGGGCATCACTTTCTTTATCATTGTTGCCGGCAACAAAATAAATTTTAATGGAATCTGCAAAAACGATGAAGTCTTCTCTGGTTGCTTTGACATTTCCTGTAAATTCAACCATTGATGTGTTCTTTTGTGCAATCATTTTATCAGACACAATATGAAGGGGGACTTCTCCCTCCTTTGCTGGGGTTTGAGCTTCAATCGTGGTTATTTGCAAAAAAAATATAAAACCAATAAAAATAAGATAAAACAAAAAAATGAACACTGATTTATTTAATATCAAAGTTTTCACTGAAATTTCCTCTAACATTCCCTTTTAGAATTGTTATATTCTCATTTAATTTGGTTGTCATTGAATCCGCTTCAATTACGGAATCTGTCTTTTCAAGCCTCACGCTGTTATTAGAGTATATTATATGTTCTTTTTTGTTATAATGCAACTTATCAGTTACCAGGAAAAAAGTTTCATAGGCTACTTTAACATTGTCTGAAAATGTCATGTCATGGGTCTTTGTATTCAAAATCCCTTTTTGGGACGTCAAATGGACTCTTTTATTATCTTTTGTGAAGAAAGAGACTGATACCTCTAAGAGAACGGCTTTTTCTTCATCTTTTAATAGCGTTGCAGAAGAAGCTTCCAATTCCCATTCTTTTATGCCGTTTTTTTTTGAAATCTGTTTTAAGATGTTCAATTTAAAACTAGCTTTGGTGTCTATTTTAATATCATGAAATTGTATTGGTTTGGAAAAATAATTGTTAAAATAAACAAAACCGCTGATGATGATAATTATCACTATCAATAATCCGATCAAAGGGGCTGTCATTTTTTGTTTTAAAGACTTTGTCATGACAGGTATTTATTCAGGATAGTTTCCCATAACCCTTGTGATTTTAAAATACTTTCACAGATTTCCCGGACAGCTCCATGACCTCCTTTTTGTTTTGTGATAATCTCTGAATGGTTTTTAACCTCCTGACAGGCGTCTGACACACAAAAAGAAACACCAACCATTTTCATGACAGGAATATCCATCAGGTCATCTCCGACAAAGGCAATTTGATCAGGCATTATTTTTGTCTGGGACCTGATCTTGTCAAGAGCTTTTGATTTGTCTTTTATCCCGTCAAATAATAAGGTAATGCCAAGGTTTTTACACCTGTATTCCAAAGCCTTTGATTTGCGGCCGGTAATAATACCTACTTGAATTCCTGAATCCATTAGAAGCCTTATTCCGAATCCATCTTTTGAATTAAAAGTTTTTATCTGTTCTCCAGAGTCTGAATAAGTGATACCACCGTCAGTTAAAACTCCATCCACATCCAAGAGCAAAAGTTTAATGTGTGCAAGTTTTGTTTTCATAATATTTTATTTATCCAACCGCTTTTTTTATAGCCATAAGAGAGGATAAAAAGTTTTGTATTTCATTTAACTGCAGGGAATTTGGTCCGTCACACAAAGCTTTTTCCGGATCTGGATGAGTTTCAATAAATAATCCATCCGCACCTGCAGCAATGGCAGCCTTTGAAAGGGTGGGAACAAACTGGCGTTCTCCGGCGGAAGAGTCTATGGCGCCACCCGGAAGTTGAACACTGTGTGTTGCATCAAATACAACGGGCACCCCTAAATTTTTAATGATTGGAATCGACCGAAAATCCACCACAAGATTATTATATCCAAAGGATGATCCTCTTTCAGTGATACAAATATTTGTATTATTGGATTCTTTTGCCTTGTTAAGGATATTACGGCATTCAATGGGTGATAAAAACTGGCCTTTTTTAATATTAACAGGTTTGCCCGTATTACAGGCTGCCAGTATCAAGTCGGTTTGCCTGCACAGGAAGGCAGGAATCTGGATTATATCCAGAACTTTTGCTGCCTTTTCGGCTTGATCAGGTAAATGGATGTCCGAAAGAATAGGAATATTTAAGTCTTTTTTTATAGCGTTAAGAATGCTTAAACCATCATCAAACCCCGGACCTCTGAAAGATTGAATAGATGTCCGGTTCGCTTTGTCAAAGGAGGCCTTGAAAATAAAAGGAATGTCAAGCAGGCGGGTAACTTTTTTTAAATGTTCTGCAATCAGATAGGTGGTTTCATAGTTTTCTATTACACAGGGGCCTGCAATCAGAAAAAAGACGGGTTTAGATCGGTCAATTAAATTAAAGAAAAAATTATTCATAAATGAGTCCTAAATATAAGTTTTTGAGGTCAAATTATATTTTGAGGTTCAAAAAGTCAAGAATGGAAAACTGCTTGATAAGTTCGACCATAGCTGCTATTTTATTTTAATTTTGTTTAAGTATATACTAACCTCCTGAAAAGATAGGTATTATTGATGAAAAGAGTTGTCTTTTTAACCCTCATTCTTATGGTTTTGATTCCAGTAATATGGATTTTTGTCTATCAATTTGAAGGGAAAAAACCAGTTGTTGATATGTCGCTGCCTTCTTTATATTTGAAAAAAGCTTATGAGATGTCTCTTAAAGTATCAGACAATAAAACAGGCCTTCGTAAAGTTATGGTATCGATAATGCAGAAGGGCAAAGAAACAATATTACTTGAAAAGCAGTATAAATCCAAAGGTTTTTTAGGGGTGGTTCCAGGCTCAAAAATAATTAATGACACTTTTACCATTCCCGTACATTTTTGGAAATATGGAATGACGGATGGTGATGCTGTTATTCGAATAATGGTCTCCGACTATTCATGGCGTGGGTGGAACAAAGGTAATATCTCCTATACTGAAAAAAAAGTTATTATTGATTCAAAGCCACCTAAAGTAGCAGTCTTAACTAAACGCCATAATATTGAACGAGGGGGTGCCGCTCTTGTTATTTATAAACTCTTTGAAAAAAATATAAAAAGTGGTGTAAAAGTAGGAGAAAATTTTTTTCCGGGGCAATCCGGTCTTTTTGAGAATAAGGATATCTATGCTGCTTTTTTTGCATTAAGCCATCTGCAGGGTCCAGAGAGTCAAATATCAGTCCTTGCTGAAGATATGGCAGGAAATATTACAAAAAGAGGATTTTATCACTATATAAGAGATAAAAATTTTCGAACTGACATTTTAAATATTTCTGATCATTTTTTAAACCAAAAGGTAATAGATTTTGATGTGGATGGTAAAAATGGATCTTTTCAGGGAGAAAAAAATCCTTTATTAAAAAAATTTTTATATATCAACAAAAAGATTAGAAAGCGTAATGTTGAAGAAGTATTAAGTATTCCCCAGATTTCAGAAAATAAAAAATTATGGGATGGCAAGTTTTTAAGACTGAAAGGGGCAGCACGAAGAGCCGGGTTTGCCGATCATAGGATTTATAAATATAAAGGTAAAGAGATTGATAGGGCAACACACTTGGGAATTGATCTTGCTTCAACGGCTAACGCATCTGTGAAAGCTGCCAATTCCGGCACTGTGATTTTAGCACGGGAAATAGGTATTTTTGGCAATACTGTCATAATAGATCATGGATTTGGGCTTTGCAGTCTTTATTCACATCTAAGCCTGATTTCAGCCAAAAAAGGTGATGCGGTTAAAAAAGGTGATGAAGTAGGTTCTACAGGTATGACAGGTCTTGCCGGGGGTGACCATCTTCATTTTTCAATGATTGTTCACAATGTTTTTGTAAATCCAGTGGAATGGTGGGATAATTCATGGATTAAAAATAATATTACATCAAAAATAAATTTTGTGAACCAGATGTGATTATAGGGACAAATGTAAAATATATACCAGGATAACAAAGGGCAGTTATGAGTGATTATAAAGTCAATAAAACCATTGAACAGATAAACAAAAAAATTGCTAAAGGCCAGGCTGTGGTTGTTACTGCAGAAGAAATTGTCGATATTGCAAAAAAAGAAGGAATAGTTGAAGCAACAAAAAAAATTGATGTTGTGACAACAGGTACTTTTGCCCCCATGTGCTCCTCAGGAGCCTTTATAAATATCGGCCAGTCCAAACCTTTGGTAAGAACAACGAAAACCTGGTTCAACAATGTGGAGGCATATTCAGGTGTGGCAGCCGTGGATTGCTATCTGGGTGCAACCCAGACCTGCGAAGATGATCCGTTGAATAAACGCCATCCCGGTGAATTTAATTATGGGGGTGGTCATGTTATACAGGATCTGGTTGCAGGTAAACAGGTTCATATTAAAGCCCAAAGTTATGGTACTGACTGTTATCCCAACAGGGAAATAGAAAAGATTGTCACGTTGAAAGAATTACCCAACGCCATGTTGTGTAATCCTCGAAATGCCTATCAAAATTATAATTGTGCCATTAATAAATCCGATAAAACAAAATATACCTATATGGGAACATTAAAACAGGGCATGGGTAATGCCAATTATTGCTCAGCAGGTTTGCTGAGTCCCTTGTTGAATGATCCGTATTTAAAAACCATTGGCATTGGAACAAGGATTTTTTTAGGCGGTGCGCAAGGCTATGTAACCTGGACTGGAACCCAGCACAAATCCCAGGTTGAAAGAGGATTAAATGGTGTGCCCGTTGCACCTGCAGGAACCCTTTCAGTGATGGGAGATTTAAAGGAGATGTCTCCTGAATGGCTTGTCGGGCAAAGTATCCGTGGTTATGGATGCTCTTTGTCCATTGGATTTGGTGTCCCGATCCCTATTTTAAATGAGGAAATCCTCAAATTTACATCTGTTTCTGATAGTGACTTGTTCACCCAGATAATTGATTATGGATATGATTACCCACAAGGTATCTCAAGATCCTATGGACAGATCAGTTATGCTGAGTTGAAAAGCGGCTCCATCATGATCAAAGGTAAAAAAATTCCAACGGTTCCTTTATCCAGCATGGTAAAGGCTAGAAAAATAGCTGATATTTTAAAGAAATCAATACAAAAAGCAAAGTTCTTTTTAACCCAACCTCAGCACATGTTCTACTAGGAAAATATTTAAGGATAAAAAATGACGGAAAAGAAACCCAAGAGTTCTTTGCGGGAAAATACAGAGGCAATCATTATTGCCATTATTATTGCCATGTTTATCAGGACATTCATTATTCAGGCATTTAAAATTCCATCCGGTTCCATGCTTGAAACACTTCAGATCGGAGACCAGATTCTGGTTAATAAATTTATATATGGTATAAAAATTCCTTTTACAGAAGGGAAAACCCTTATTCCAGTGAAAGATCCACAAAAAGGTGATATTGTTGTTTTTAAGTATCCGGAAGATCCTTCCAAAGATTTTATTAAAAGGGTAGTTGCCACAGGAGGTGATACCTTGGAAATTATTGATAAAAATTTATATGTGAATAGTAAAAAGGTTGAAGGTGAGACCTATGCTGTGCATAAAGCAAAAGATATAATCCCGGGAAATTTCAGCTCAAGGGATAATTTAAGAAAAATCAAAGTTCCTGAAAATAAATTATTTGTAATGGGTGATAACAGGGACAATAGTCATGACAGCAGATTCTGGGGATTTGTTGACCTTACTTCTGTAAGGGGTGAAGCCTTTATCATTTACTGGTCATGGAATAAAGACAAGATTGTACCCATATGGAATAGTGTCAGGTGGAGCAGGATTGGTGACATATTAAGATAAGGCAGAAAAATGCGGTTTACCAAAAAAGACATTCTTGATATTGAATCTCTGGAGCCCAATGAAATTTCAATGATCCTGGATACAGCTTATGGGATGAAGGAAATTTCAGAACGAGCTGTAAAAAAAGTACCTACTCTAAGGGGTAAAACCATAGTCCTTTTTTTTCAGGAACCCTCAACAAGAACAAAGCTGTCTTTTGATACTGCAGCCAAAAGACTTTCTGCGGACAGCCTTTCCATTTCAAAGAGTTCTTCAAGTATTGTAAAAGGAGAAACCCTGATAGATACAGCCAAGAACCTTGAAGCCATGAATCCGGATGTGATTGTTTTGAGGCACCCATCATCAGGGGCTGCCCATTTAATTGCAAAACGTGTAAGAGCTTCAGTTATTAATGCAGGGGACGGTATTCATGCCCACCCATCCCAGGCACTTTTGGATATGATGACTGTCAGGGAAAAAAAGGGAAAAATAAAAGGGCTGAAGATTTCCATCATAGGTGACATTGCCCATTCAAGGGTTGCACGATCAGATATTACAGGATTTTCTAAAATGGGGGCTCATGTTTTCATTTGTGCCCCTGGGACTATGATTCCAATGGGAATAGAAAATTTAGGGTGCACTATATCACCCAATATAGAAACCTGTATTGAAGGTGCTGATATTATCATGATGCTTAGAATTCAAAAAGAAAGACAGGGTAATATACTTTTCCCCACTGAAAGAGAATATGCAATGCTTTATGGACTGAATAAGGCTCGGCTTAATCTTGCGAAAAAAGATGTCATTGTCATGCATCCAGGCCCCATGAACAGAGGGGTTGAAATATCAAGTGAAGTTGCTGACTCTGAGTACTCCCTGATTTTAGAGCAGGTTACCAATGGTGTTGCATTGCGCATGGCATTATTTTACCTTGTTGCAGGAGGTGGCAGACATGCAGACTCTGATTAAAGGTGCGCATTTACTTGATCCTGGAAATATTGATGGGAAAAAAGGTATCTTCATTAAAGACCATCTTATTGAAGCAATTGTCGATCCGGACGATATTGAAACAAAGACTTATATTGAAACCAGGTCCGATACCAAAATCATAGATGCTAAAGGGATGATTGTTGTGCCGGGATTAATTGATATTCATGTTCATTTGAGAGAGCCGGGACAAGAATATAAGGAAACAATTAAATCCGGGCTTTTGGCTTCTGCCCGAGGTGGTTTTACCGGGGTTTGTTCAATGCCTAACACAAATCCTGTGAATGATAATAGGCAGGTGACAAAGTTTATTATCAATCGATCAAAGGAATTAGGTCTTTCAAAAGTATATCCTACAGGAGCAATAACAAGGGGTTCACTGGGGAATACATTGGCTGAAATATATGATATGCAAAAGGCAGGGATCGTTGCTGTAACCGATGATGGGAAACCAATTGAAAATGCAAACATGATGCGCCGGGCAATGGAATATTGCAAGGGGCTCAATATTCCTGTCTTTGTCCATGCTGAAGAGTTAAGCCTGGTTGATGGCGGGTCTATGAATGAAGGACCTTTTGCTACTTTCTGGGGGATAAAAGGTATCCCTAATGCGGCAGAGAGTATTATGGTTGCAAGAGATATTGCACTTTGTGAACTTACCGGTGCATCAGTACATTTTTGCCATGTCAGTACTAAAGAGTCTGTGGAAGCTATCCGGCAGGCAAAAAAAAGAAAAATAAATATCACCTGTGAGACAGCACCTCACTATTTTACATTAACAGATGCAGATGTAAAAGATTATGATACAAATTTTAAAATGAATCCTCCGCTGAGATCTGAAGAAGACAGACTGGCAATTATTTGCGGTCTTTCAGATGGGACAATTGATCTGATTGCATCTGACCATGCGCCCCACAGTGTGGTGGAAAAAGATGTGGAGTTTGATATGGCAGCCTTTGGTATTATAGGCTTGGAAACATCCTTGCCCCTTTCTTTAAAACTGTTCCATGACAAGTTTTTAACCCTGGAAGAACTTATTAATAAAATGTCAAAGAATCCTGCAAAAATCATTGGGATCAATAATGATATCAAACCGGGGAATTTAGCAGATTTGACCATTATAGATCCGGATGTGGCCTATGAAATCAACCCTGAGTCATTTAAATCCAAAAGTAAAAATTCACCTTTTTCAGGGATGAAGGTCAAAGGCAGGGTATTTTTAACCATGGTAAATGGAAAGGTTGTTTATTTAAATGGAAAATAAAGAAACTATCCTTGTTGTAGATGATGAAGCAAGCATGCGTGAGTTTCTTGAAGTTTTTTTGTCAAAACAAGGGTATAAGGTGTCTGATGCCAAAAATGGCAGACAGGCATTAAAGATGATTCAAAAGAACAATTACGATCTAATCCTGACGGATATTCGTCTTGGTGACATCACAGGGCTTGAAGTTCTGAAAGAAGCTAAAAGGAAAAGTCCGGATACTGTTGTTATTATGATTTCTGCATATTCTACGACGGAAATTGCAGTTGAGGCCATGAATGAAGGGGCATATGATTTTGTTCCCAAACCTTTTGATAATATTGAATTAAAGCAGACTATAAAAAGAGCCCTTGAATTAAAGACTCTTGATCAGGAAAAAGAGCGGACATCCACAGAGGTTCGGGACAATCTGTATTTTAACCGGATTATCGGGAAAAGTCCTGGAATGCATGCTATCTATAAAAGAATCGAACAGATTAGCTCAACAAAAACCAATGTTTTGATTTCAGGAGAAAGTGGAACCGGAAAAGAGTTGATTGCACGAGCTATTCATGAAAATTCCGACAGAAAGGATAAGCCTTTTGTGGTTGTCAATTGTGGAGGTATCCCAGATACATTAATGGAAAGTGAATTTTTCGGACATGTCAAAGGATCTTTTACTGGAGCAACAGGTGATAAAAAAGGACTTTTTGAGGCATCCCATCAAGGTACCATTTTTCTGGATGAAATAGGAGAATTATCCACCTTTCTCCAGGTTAAATTATTGAGAGCGGTTCAGGAGACTTTTGTGAAACCTGTTGGTGGTACAAAAGAAATTAAAGTAGATACAAGGATTATATCTGCAACCAATAAAAAACTTGAGCAGGAAGTCATAGATGGGAATTTCAGGGAAGATTTGTTTTTCAGGCTTAACGTTATTCCGATTAAGGTTCCTCCATTAAGGGATAGAAAAGGGGATGTGGAGATTCTTTCAAAGCATTTTGCTGAAAAATACTCAAAAAAAATGGATAAAGATATCGTAAAGTTATCTTCCTATGCTATTGATTTTTTAAATAAATATAGTTTCCCTGGTAATGTCCGCGAACTTGAAAATTTAATCGAACGAAGTGTAGCCCTTTCTTCCACAAATATTATTTTACCTGAAAGTCTGACAATTTCCATGCATAAAAAAAGAAGATGGATTGAGGGCATAAAAGGAAGGCGGTTTGATCTTGAAGACGTTGAGCAGGGGGTGGATCTGGATGAAATTTTATCGATCATTGAGCAGAGCTATCTTAACAAAGCCATGGAACTTACAAGAGGCAATAAAAGCAAAGCTGCTGATTATTTAAAATTAAGTTTAAGGTCTATGCGATACCGCCTTGAAAAAATTGAGCCTGTTGACTAATGGACACCTGCAAATAATCTAAGGGATTCGATATCTGCTTAAAATATTTTTAAAATATCTCCTTACACTTTATAATTGTATGGCAAACAATATTAATTATAGAGACAAAAATGTTTAACAGATTAAAGAACTATAAAGATTTATTTTTTGTTTTTGTGTGGCGTGAATTATTGATCCGGTATAAACAGACTGCCATCGGAGTATTATGGGCTTTAATTCAACCCTTGAGTATGATGGCTTTGTTCGTCATTGTATTTGGCTATGTCTTAAATATTAATACAAAAGGTTACCCAAGATCATTGTTCTATTTTGCAGGGCTTGTGCCCTGGACGTTTTTTTCCTCTTCTGTCAATGCATCAATAAATTCCCTGATAGATCACAGGGATTTAATTACTAAAATTTATTTCCCCCGGGAACTGATTATTTTTTCCAGAATCTCTGTATTTATAACAGATTTCATAATATCTGCTATGCTGCTTGCTGCAATGGTTTTCTTTTGTAAAACACCATTTACATTAAATTTTCTATGGGTGATTCCATTGTGTGTTCTTTTGTTTTTATTTACAGCTTCCGTATGTTTGCTGTTTGGTACCATCAATGTCTATTATAGAGATATGAGGCTTGCATCGGGTTTTTTGCTACAGGTTTGGTTCTTTTCATCTCCTGTATTCTATTCTATTGATACAATTAGTTTGAAAATGAAATTATTTCTATTTTTAAACCCCTTAACCTATATTATTGAAAATTTTAGAAGAGTACTCATCGAAGAAAGAGGAATTGTACTCTGGCAGTTTGCCATTGCAGCCGGCTTTGTAATGGCACTGTTTTTTGTTTCCTATAAAATTTTTATACGTCTTGAAAGATCGTTTGCAGATGTCATCTGATACAGCCATACGCTTTGACAAGGTCAGCAAGATCTTTTCAAAGGGCCACAGACAATATGGTACTCTGCGTGATGAATTTATATCTTTTTTTTCAAAAAGAAAATTAACAAGAAGCCGTAATCCTAACCAGTTCTTTGCAATAAAAAACCTTTCATTTTCAATCCGCAAGGGTGAAAGTGTTGGGCTGTACGGTCCAAATGGCTCTGGAAAAAGTACTTTGCTTAGACTGGTTGCCAAAGTCATTACACCAACTTGTGGAAGTATTAAAGTAAATGGTCGTATTGCGCCCTTGATAGAACTGGGAGCCGGCTTTCATCCTGATCTTAACGGCTTTGAAAATATTTATATGAATGGGGCTATATTGGGGATGACAATTGGTGAAATAAAATTAAAAATGGATCAAATTGTTGAATATTCAGGGCTAGGTGATTTCATGACAACACCTGTTAAAAAATATTCATCAGGAATGAATCTTCGACTGGGTTTTTCAATTGCAATTCATTCTGATGCAGATATCTTTCTGATTGATGAGATTTTAGCTGTTGGAGATGAAGAGTTTAAAAAGAGATCTTTTGATTCCATAAAAGAATTATTAGAAAAGAAAAAAACTTTATTAATCGTATCCCATGACCTGAAAAAATTAACAAAGATGACAAATAAGATTGTAAAATTAAATAAAGGCTCAATGCTCAATGATTAATTGTTTCTTTCAATGAAATATTTTCATGGAAAGTTTTTTAATTAAATCCAACAATTTTTAAACAGGCAATTTTGAAATTTTCAAGGCCAGTTGATTTATTGAATCGTTCCAGGAGATTAAGGCAGGTTTTTTTCTTTGTAGATTTAATTGTCCTGCCTCAAGCTTTTTTATTAATTCAAGCAAGGAATCAGAGTTATCCAGGTCAAAATAAAACGGGTATTTTTTAGAAATTTCTTTGAAAACAGGGATGTTGGATGCAAATACTATTTTGTTGTAAGCCATTGCTTCAACAATAGGCAGGCCGAAACCTTCAACAATTGAAGCAAAGATCAAAGATTTACAGCTTGAATAGAAATTTCCAAGATCCGAGTCTGATACCCTGTTAAAGAAAAAAAGACATTTATTATAATATGCAGATTTTAAAATCCTTGTCATCGTAAGTTCACAATCCCAACCAATTTTTCCAACAATGCACAATTGTCCAGTTCCGCCCTGGCTCCAGTATTTTTCAAATACGTCCAGTACAAAGTCATGATTTTTTCTTGGTTCAATTGTACCGACCATCAAATAAGCATTCTTTTTTTTACTGGAAACATTATGGGTGACGGATTTGGAATCAAAATTACAGCCCAGATGAAAAAAATCAGAAGGTAATTGTTTGAAATCTTTATAATGTTTATTCAAATGATTAGTAATTTCAGATAATGTGAATTCTGAGTTACAGATAAAACCATTAGCCGATTTTATGATTTTTGGAAATTTTTTTTTAAAGTTTGCAAGGTGTCTTTCCTCAACAAACTCAGAGTGTGTAAAGGGGAATATATCGTGGAGTAATACAATTATCTTAGCACCGCTTTTTTTAGCTTTTCTGACGGCACTTGTAGAGAAGTTTTTTGACCAGAATGCATCTGGTAAAAAGAGTATATCATTTTTTGAAAAAGAGATTTTTTGATTTTTTAGAAACAATGTGTCAATATATTCCATGATTTTAAAAAGATATTTCAGAATATGCCTGGAAAATAGAATAATTTTTATATGCATTGTGACATAATTTTTCTCAGGTATTTCTTTTAAGAGCGTTATATTTTTTCCCCGATTAATAAATTTGAATATAAAATCAACTAAATGCCTTAACTTGGTGGCCAGAAAAAAAAGAGCGTTTTTAAGATTCAGCGATAATGTTTTTCCATATTCCAATTTATAAAAACTGTTGCTTGATTGAACCACGCCCGTCACTTCGTCAAATCCGTAATGTTTAAACGTCTTTTTCCGGATGAGAATGTTTCTGACAACCCTTTGGATTCCCGTCCCTGCTTTTGAAAAATATGTATCTGAAAAATCAATATACAACTTTGACATAAACAAACCTTGTATACAAAAAAGGTTAAATAGTTAAGGGAATTTTCCATCTCCTGAATAAATAGCCCAAAATGTAGAAAAAACAGAATACAAAACCACACATACAAGCATAAAAAAACCAATCATAATTCCTTTTAAAGGTATGCCGATTACTGGAAAAACAATAAATACAAATAATTCATAATCAGGAAATGAAATAAATGATTTAATATTTTTTTTTAAAAAAAACATTCTATAATTTTGATATAATTTAAGAATTCCCCAAAATTTATTTCCAATACTATTTGTATCCGGCATCCTGTCTTTGACTATTAATCCTGCAAGATAACTTATATATGCTTCAAAAATATGCATAACACACATTGATATTATTATGATTGAAAAAAATTGTCCCTGGCCAAAGGCAAGACAACATAAAATAAAAAGATCTCCTGTAAGGTCAGATAAATGATCAAGGTATCGACCAAATTCAGATGATTTTTCGGTAAGTCTTGCAACAGGTCCGTCAATACAGTCCAGAGTATAGGCAAAGTAGTAAAAAGAAGCTCCGGCAATGTCAAAAGACCAGTCACCCTTTAAAAAACTTATCCCTGAAATAATTCTGAAGCAAAATGCAATAATTGAAACTGTATTTGGAGATATTTTTGTATGGTTTACAATCAATACAACTATTCTGTTTGCTATGGGGAGAACTCCCCATATTGCCCACCAGGTTTTCAACTGCAAGGTATCTTCAACCTGCTCTATGGTATAAAGCTTTGGATTGTCCAAATTTATCCCCTGTTTTACTGTTATATTATTTCAAAAACACTTCCAGTTGTCTTCTGCACCATTGCAAATATAATTTTTTTTGCTACATATTCAGGGTTAAGAAGCGTTGCTAAATTTTCTTTTCCAAAGTTTTTGTACCTTAATGGAGTATTAACCCGGCCCGGGCTTGCTATATTAACTCTGATATTATGATTGATAGCTTCCTCAGCAAATGCCTGGCAAAAATTAACAAGGGCTGCCTTTGAACTGCAATAAGCTGAATATCCGGCTCTACCCCTTGTGTACGAACTTGAACCCACAAACATAATATTTCCGTAATTTTGTTTTTTAAAATAGGGGAACAATGCTTTTACAAAAAGAAAATTTCCTTTAAGATTTACATCATAGATATGATCCCATTCTTCAATGCTTGTAAATTCAACATTTTTTTTTATAAGATCACCAGCACAATTTACCACATAATCAATTCTTTTTTCATTATCCCAGATTGTTTTAAGCGTATTTGATATAGTGTCATAATTTGTAATGTCGAATTCCAAAGATGTTTTTCTGCCAAGAGCATATATTTTTTTTGCATGGGGTTTCAAAAATAGACTCAAGGCTTTCCCGATTCCACTGGTACCACCAGCAATTATAATTATCTTATCAAAAAATTGTTCAAGTAAAATCTCGTTTATTTTATCTTCAGTGGTTTGACAACGCAGCTGAAAAAGTTTGTCTGCAATATGAAGATCAATAGGATGTGTGATTTTCATATTTTGCTTATCTCCCATCACTGTATATACGGGATGTTTCATTTGCATTACAAGAGCACAATCATCAGTTGCATTTTTAATATTTCTATTTAATGCAGTTTCGTGCGCTTTTTTAATAAGCTGATATTCAAAAGCCTGTGGTGTTTGACCGCGCCTCAATAGTGAACGATCAGGAATGTTAGAAATAAAGCCGTTTCGATTTATCTGAACAATTGTGTCGGCTGAAGGAATAACTGTGTCAACTGCCTTATGTATTTTCACCCAAACAATTAATTCATTAATTGTTTGGGTTGAAATAAACGGCCTGACACCATCGTGGATAAGAACATATTTTGTTTTTTTATCACACCTGTCTATTCCAATTTTAGATGATTCCTGTCTTGTTGCAGCACCAGCAACCACTCTTGAAACTTTATTTAAAGAATGTTCTCTGACAAATTGCCAGACAAGAGGTACAAAATTTTCATTAGCTACAACAATGATTTCTTCTATATTGTTGTTTTTCTGGAATACTTTTATGGTATGAACAAGAATAGGAAGCCCTGAAAGTTTGGTAAACTGCTTGGGTGTCTTACCCATAAACCGCTCACCTGACCCGGATGCTAATATAATAGCGGAGTTCAATAATACCTCTTAGTTATTAATTTTTATTATTTAAAGCAGAACGATATGCTTTTATAGTTTCATCGGCGCATTTTTTCCATGAAAATAATTTTGTTCGTTCAATGCCTTTTTTTGAAAGATGATTACGGAGTTTATTGTTTTTTACAATATCAATCATGGCCTGGCATAATGCATCACCATCTTTTGGATTAATCATTATACCGGCATCACCCACCACCTCGGGCAGAGAACTTGTATTAGATGTAATAACCGGTGTTCCGCACTGCATCGCCTCAAGAGGAGGCAGACCAAATCCTTCATATAATGAAGGATAGATAAAAGCAAGAGCACCGCTGTAAATTGCACTTAAATATTTATCAGGAATAAACCCTGTGAAAACAATTCGGTTTTTAAGTATTGGGTCGGAAAAAATTTCTTTGTAGAGATGGTCTGTTTTCCAGCCTCGTTTTCCAGCAATAATAAAATGAATATGCCCCATACCGGGTTCTCTTAGGATTTGTTTGAAGCATCCAAGAGTATATAATAAGTTTTTTCTCGGTTCAATAGTGGCAAGACTTAGGAAATAGTCTCCTTCTGGAATATTGAATTGCTGAGTTGTGTTTATAATTAGATTATTATCAGTAATAGGAAAATATAGTTTTTTTGATGCCGCCAGATGGGTTACAAACACCCTGTCTTTTGAAATACCAGAAAACTCGCATATATTTTTTTTTGAACATTCAGATACAGCAATAACCCAGTCATTTTTAATATCAATACTTTTTACAACATTATGCATACGTTTGGATTGAAAACCAGTGCAGTATTTCGGGAACAGAATCGGAATAATGTCATGGATTGTGATAAACCTGGTTTGGCTTTTGTTACAAATATTTTTAGGAATAGGAAAATATAATGAATGGAAAATATCGATATCTTCCCGTAAAAATTTATTCTTGGGCAATTGCAGCAAAAGAGCGGTATAAAGCATGAGTCCATATTTATGTTTGAACCAGGGAGATCCAGTCATTACTCTGTAAAGAAATTTTTCAAGTTTTGTGTTTTCAAAAATACATTGAATGTGATGATTTTTATTTGAGAAATATTTTTTTGTAAGCTCAATTGAATGCGGCAGTTCCAGAAGGGCGAAATAAAGATCTAATTCAGCCCTGTCCAACAGAGCTTTTGATAGGCTTGTCGCAACACGATATAAACCTGTCTTTCCTGTTGGGTCCAGTTGACCTTGCCCTATGTTTGAAACTTCAAGTGAGATTTTCATCACAATTTACCTGTCAGGCCAATAATAATATCATCAACTGAAATTTGAGTCATACATGACAGGTTGTTCAAACAGGGCGGGGTAGAACCAAACCTTGTACAGGGGCTGCATTTAAGGTTTTTATTGATGACAAGGTGCTTCCGACCTTCTGGCGCCCATTTGGCAGCAATCCCGGCACCAAACAGAGAAATTGTTGGAACATTGCTCAATACCCCCATATGCAGTATTCCGGAATCAGTACTGATCAATAATTCTGATTTATTAAACAGAGCCGCTGTTTCAATAATTGAAAGTGCGGAGCATAGATTTATTCCTGCATCTGTTTTACAAAGCTCCATGATTTTTTTGCATTGATTATATTCTTTTGAACCACCGATTAAAATTGGTTTGATATTTTTATTTGCTATCCAGTCCATGACTTTTGCCCATTTTTTTTCAGGCCAGAGCCGTTCATCTATTGTTGCACCCGGGAATAAACAGATAATTTTTTCTTTTTTGAATGATTTAGGCTGATTGTGAACCTGGGGAATAAAATATGGAAATTTAAAATGAAATGGTTTTTTAAGGTCAAACACCATTGAAAAAAGTTCCCAGAATATCTTTGCCTCATAGATATTTTGGCTGTAGGATATGGCTTTGTCATACATTTTCTCACGGCCATTGGTTTTAAATCCGGCTTTGATATCTGCAGAGACTATCCTTGTAATAATTGCAGACAAAAAGTGAGATTGCTCCGTATCAAAAACAAGGTCATACTTAGTTTGAAAAACAGACAGCATGGATAAAAATTTTTTGTATGAAAAGACCTGATTTAAAAATGTAACGCTGTTAAATACAATTATATTTCTTGGTTCACATAAAATATCAATCTTTACATGAAATGAGAAGGCAATCTCTTTCAGAATTGGGAGCAGTAAAAGGGCATCTCCCATTCCTCCTGGCCTTATTACCAGAATTTTTTTTATTGGTGTATCTTTGGATTTAGATATGGCTGGTTTGGGAAATAATTTTAATAAAATCGGACCAATGATTTGATCAATTTGTTTTATGATTTTGATGGTATTCATCATGTACTATAAATAATAATTGTTAAAAATAAAAGAAAGATTGATGCGGAAAGTAAGAGCTGACTGTCTGAAAAAAGTGTTTTGATTGGATCAGCGGCTTTACCAAAGTCTGCAAGATAAATAAATCTAAATATGCCATAGGCTGCCGGTATAATGGAGAAAATAACAAATTTGCCATGTTCAACCGCATACAGGGAGTAGACCACCAGGGTTACACTTCCGCATGCCCAGAGCATGTTGTTAAGAAAGGTCAAAGAATATCCTGCCTGACTTTGCCGATGAAGCCTTGCTGTCTTTTTCCCAAGTTCCTTGAGTTCGTTTAACCGCTTGGCAATGGAGATCATCATGGCAATGAAAAAAACAGTTAAAAATAACCAGCTTGATACTGCTACATTACAGACAGCTCCCCCTGCAAGCACCCTTAATACAAAACCTGTGGCAATAACAAAAATTTCAAAAATTACAATAGATTTAAAGTATAAACTATAACTTAAGGAGAGAAGCAAATAGGCCAGAAGATAGGTCAAAAATAATGAAGGGAAATGGGAAAAGACCGATATCAATATGATAAGGAAAACCAAGCCTGCTGAAAGAACCAGCGCAGTTTTTCCAGAAACGGTCCTGGCGCAAAAGGGGCGATTTTGTTTTTCAGGATGAAATTGGTCATTTACTTTATCTACCCAGTCATTAACTATATACCCCAATCCTGAAACAAGGCAGAAAACAAAACAACCTAGACCGGTAATAAAGATAGTTTCACTTAAAAGGTTGCCGGAAAAAAACAAAGGCGAAAATAAAAGAAGGTTTTTGATCCACTGATTTGGCCGAATCAGTTTAATGTGGGTTTTGCAAAATAAGATGATATTAATTTTATTTTCAGCCATTTAGCTAAAATTCCTGATTATTTTCAGAAGTCTAAATAGGATAAATGAATATATCACCATATGTATTTAGAACAAAGGTATTATTTGCAAAAATGATTAAAATCATTTTATAAAAATAATATCAGAGATATTTTTTTGTTTATGCGACAATTTTTGGTAAAATGTTTCAAAAATTGTTTGTAATTTAATTAGTTTTTTTCAAAAATAAAGCTGCAATTTTTTAATAGTCTAAAAAAGGTAATCATATCAGAATGTTCCATGTTTTTTAGATTTTTTATTCAGGCTGGCACCTTTTTTGATAAATAAATTTAGTAAATACGATCTTAAGTAAAGAATTAAAGTAAGAATTAAAGTAAGAATTAATTAACATTAAAAAATGGAGGTGACGAATGTTGACCTGGCTAAGACAAAGAAGAAATCAAAAAGGTTTTACCTTGATTGAACTTATGATTGTTATTGCAATTATAGGTATCCTTGCTGCAATTGCTATCCCACAGTTCAGCAGCTACCGGGCAAAGTCCTATAACTCGGCAGGATTAAGCGATATCAGGAACCTGAGAACCGATCTTGAAGCATACTATGCAGAATGGGATGAATATCCTAATTAATCAATATGGATAATTCAAGAATTCAAAATTTTTAGATTCAAGCTTAATCCAAAATACAGGAGAGATAAAATGACAAAAAATATAATAATAGCTTTAGGTCTTCTCATGATGATAGCCTTTACTTCAACTGTTTGGGCAGAAACAGTGACTATTGACGGAAGCAACTCCGGGGGGACAGATCTGGTATTTACCACTTCTCCCAATACAACAATGAATACTGCAACCACGGCTACTGCGTTTTATATTGCTGCTGCCAGCACCAGAACTACTACAAGTAACGGGATTGAATATGCAATGACATCAGCCAATGGTTTTATTTACCAGAAGGCTCAAGCAACTGCCGGCGCTTGTACTGCAGCTGGAACTGCCGGTGCTGTACCAAGTGGTTATACAGTAAAAGGCGGAACCTGATCCAAAACATAAAGAGTTAATTTGCGTTTAAAAGCCAGACCCCAAATTCTTGGGGTCTGGCTTTTTAAAGGTATGTATGAAAATTAAAACCGGTTCATTTAAAAGCCAGCCTTTTCTTATCTGCCTGTTGCTCATCATGGCCATTTACCTTCCCGTTAATTATTTTGGTTTTGTGAGCATGGATGATGCAGAACATTTTGATAAATTTTTAAATGAAGATTTTAATTTTGATCTTTTCAAAACATTCTTTCGTGATTCAGCAACAACATATTACAGGCCCTTGTTAGCCCTGTCCTTTTATCTTGACGGCCAGATCTGGGGATTGTCAATGAAAGGATATCATTTTACCAATTATTTTTTCCATATCATAAATGCCATACTTGTCTATTTGATTGCTTTGCAGCTTTTTAAGCAGGATAAGAAAGTAAAGTTTTATGCAAGTCTTGCCATGGTTTTATTCGGCCTTCATCCATTGACCTGTGAATCAGTGGCCTGGGTTTCAGGTCGCTCAGATATTGCCGGGGTTTTCTTTTTTCTTTTGGGGGTTTATTTTTATTTTATAAGGAAACCTTTTCGATTTGTACTGACACCCTTTGCAGTTTTTATGGGAATGCTGTGCAAGGAAAACGCTTTAGCAGGCATTCCAATTATTATACTCATGGATCTGTTCATCAATTGTATCCATAAACATCGGGTTAAAGATATTTTAAAATCTTTTGTTGTATGGAGCATTGTCATGGCAGTTCCCCTTTTTTTATACCTGTTTTTAAGAACGGGCGGGTGGGAGTATTATACTAATGTTTCTTTTTTCGTGCCTGCAAAAACAATTGATACGGGTAGCGGTGAAATAAGTTTTTTTAAGTTTTTTCAAGTTTTCCCAGTGATCGCTTTTTATCTTAAAAAGCTTATAATCCCGTTTCCGCTTAATTTTGCAATATCCCAGATCAATACATTGATTTATTCAATGGTTTTTTTTGCTTTTTGTATGCTGAATATTTTTTGGTTCTTTAAAAAAAAAAGATTTTTAGCACTCTGGAGCATGATCCTTGTCATATCTTTTGTTCCGGCCCTGCCAATTGCTTTTGGAACAATAGCATGGGTTCCTTTTGCTGAAAGATACTTGTATCTGTCCGTCAGTGTGGCAGGTATTTGCATGGCTGCCTGCGGCCGTTATTTTGTTAAAAAAGGTTTTATAAGTTTTCAAAACCAATGGATAGTTTTCATTGTCCTGATACTTGTTTTTTCTATTACAACTTTTAACAGAGAATTTGTGTGGAGAAATAATCAAACCCTCTGGGCAGATACCTTGAAAAAAAATCCGAATTCCAGCATGGTATTGTTTAAATATGGTCAGGCTTTTGGACGAGAAAAAGAAATATGGGCTTACAAAAAAGCTATAGCTATTTCAGATAATTTCAAATTTAAAGATCTAACTCTTCTTGAGATTGCAGAATATGAAAAATCTGTCGGGAATTATGATAAAGCAATTGAAAATATTGAAAAGGCATTGGCTATTAATAAAAATTTTGAAAATCTGTGTCAAGCGGCTGAAATTATTTTATCAATAGGACTAGAGAATAAACATCTTGAAAAAGAATATACAGCACAGGCTATACCATATTATAAGTCTGCATATAAAACACATAAGACCGCCTTTGTTCTGTATGAAATTGGAATACTAATGAAAAAAACAGGCAGGCAGGCTGAGGCAATACAAATTTTTAAAAAGGTGATTCATAAACATCCAAAGTCGAAATATGCTCTTTATGCAGGTATACAGCTAAAAAAAATATAAAATTTTTTGTAATTGTTCAGCCCGTTAAAAAAGTTATCCCCAAAGCCCTGTCTGATGGATATTTGCAGGAGGTTAAGCGAATAGCCTCGAAACAAATATCCATCAGACAGGGCGGTTTCAAGCGTAAGAGCTGAATAATTACAATTTTTTAATACATCTTTTGACAATTTATGAGTTTTAGTTCAATTTAAGCAAAACTTTTCGATAACAAATCTTGCATAATGTGTTATTCTGTTTTAATGCAAGTAAGATGCAAATTATAACCGTTTGAATATATTGAATATTTTGAGAATTATAATTTTTTTCTATTTCGCAGCAATCGGGCAAAAGAGTGGGTTATTCAAAGGCCTCTAACTGTGTAATTGACAAAAACTGTTGGTTAAATTCAGTAATGTCCGGTTAGGTTTTTGCTTGTGTTATTATTTTTTGATCTTTGACAACATTGTCCCTACTTGGATTCGGTGCAGCAGCATCAGTGCCACTGAATAGTTCATTTAAGATTGTGGTCCGTAATTCTCGAACTCTTTTGATAGAAACCTTTTCACTGAACTGTTCCCGGCAGTATATAGCCATCAGCAAATATGTGATGAGGCCTCCGAGTATTTGAACCATGAGCCCATATTCACTTCTGGCAATCAAATGGTATACCTTTAAGTGTTCTTTCCACCATTTGAAAAAATTTTCTATGGTCCACCTGAGTTTATAAATCGTTGCTATCTGTTCAGCTGTCAGATCATGCCGATCAGTCGCAACATAATATTTAACCCCGGCAATCTTATAATCGACGACTCGAACAGGCTTCCGGGTCTGATTTTGTCCAGGGGTGCCAATAAGTACCACAGCATCATAGAAAATATAATTGCCAGGGATAACGCAGTTCTCTTTAAGGATTGTCCTTGTTGTTTTGGTTTTGATACGGCAAACAAAATGTTTGTTTTCTTTTTGAAGCAGGTCAAAATCCTTATGAGATTGATACCCCCGGTCCATGACACCGGTTTGTCCTTTTGAAAGAATAAGGTTAACAAAAGGACGTTCTCCACCATTACCGTCAGTAAGGAATATTTTGTTTGGAATGCCGTGATTGATATCAAATCCGCAATGAGCTTTGGCTTTTTTAGAACCTTTTCTGTAATCAGCCCAGTACATTGAAAGAACTGCATCAATCAGTCTGCCATCAATGGATACAAGATTTCCTAACTGTGAATGCTCTTTAGGAAGAACGCCCGCAGCCTGTTTATAAAGATTTTCAAAAATGAATTGTAATTGTTCAAGCCCCCTATGGTTGACTGCCTCAGAAAAGCTGCTGCGACTAATACCCCATCCGGGGAGATGTTTTGTTTGGCAAATTCATTTTCTTTCAGATCTTGAATGAGGTGCCGGGCTGATTTGTGTTCCTGAAGATGAAAGTATATCAGGGCGTTTAATTGGTCCTCAAATGTCATTTTTAAAGGTCGATCTCCTCTTGATAATAATTCTGGCGTAAATGGAAATAACTTTACCAGAGGAATCTTAAATTTGTCAAAAGTCAGAGACTGAAGCTGTTTTTTAGGGATCGATATGCAAGTCATGCTTTAACTCCTTGAAAATAAAGGTTATATTTTCAAGGCGCGCGGCATTTTGCCGCCCCTTTGTCAACAAAAAAATGAAGTTTTAATTAAAAAAAATGTGTTAGATGTGCTATGCAAGTATCTAACCGGACATCACTATGTTAAATTGACAAGTTTTGTAAAATAACAATTTTATAATCTTAAATGAAATGATTTGTTCTCAGTGAGCCATATTCTGTATTCATAATTGATCAATCTACGTTGACAGTGTTTTCGACGATAATTTGTTATTGTAAAGAGTTTACTATGTGGATTATTAGAAAATAAATTAATGCTTGCATTATTCTTGCTTATAATATTTTAGATGGATAATCATGAAATCAGGATTTTAGTATGGTATTGAGAAATAAAATAGAGGCAAAGGCGGGTTTCACGCTAATAGAGCTTATGATTGTGATTGCCATGATTGGTATTTTGTCTGCTATTGCAGTTCCAAGATTCAATGCCTGGCTTCCAGGGTACAGGCTTAAATCAGCTGTTAGTGATTTACAATCAAATATGCAAAAAGCAAGAGTTATGGCAATAAAAGGAAACCTTTCAGTTCAGATACGATTTGACAATACAAATTTACCGGGTTTTTATTATTTTGATACTATTGACGATGATGCGTACACAGCCGGAGAATTCCGGGTTAATCTCTCATCCTACAGCAGTGGAGTTGATTATGGCACAGGAAATGCCAGTCTTAACTGGAGTGGAAATAATTGTACCCAGGCTACAGCCATAGGTTTTGGAAGCCGTGGTACGGCAAACCAGGCAAGTGTTTTTCTGCAGAATGAAAATGCAGCTGTCTGTTATGCAGTAACTACCAGTATTGCCGGTACTGCAAAAGTCAGAAAATATAACGGATTACTGCCGTTTAGTACTAACAATTGGATTCAATAATGGTCTATAATATTTATAATTCTAATAAATCCAAAGGTTTTACATTAATTGAAATTCTTATCACTTTATTAATTTCAAGCGTTGTGATGATTGCAGCTTATCAGACATTCGACTCCCAGCAAAAAAGTTATTTGATCCAGGAGAATGTTGCAACAATGCAGCAAGGGCTGAGGGCGTCAATGCTTCTTCTGACTAATGATATCAGGATGGCAGGATATGACAGCCAACTCAGCGATAATTTTGGAATTACAGATATCACTCCCAGAGACATAAATAACAACGTAGATGCCGGGAATACTGGAAAAAGCGGTATCGAGATCACAGCAGATTTAGATGATGACGGGCAAATCAGTACTGGAGAAAGGATTCACTACTCAGTTTATGATTTCGTCGCAGGTGATGGAAATCTTGATCTGGCAAGAAATAGTGGTAATGGTAGACGGCTATTGGCCGAAAATATCCAGGGATTTGGTCTTGCTTTTGCCTTTGACGATGATCTTGACAATGAAATGGACACCTATACTGCAACAAATCCCGGTGCAACCCAGCATATTATTTGGGCCATAGATTCAGACGGTGACAATGACCTTGATACAAATCTTGATACAAACCTTGATGGGATTATTGATGTTGCTGACAGCCCCGGTGGGGCTGGGAGTAATGGTATAATTGTGGGAACTGCCCTTTCAACTGATGTTCCCATTGCCAATATTCGGGCCGTAAAAGTTTGGCTGCTTGCAGAAACCGACCAAATACAAACCGGCCTAAATTCAACAGACACCTATATCGTTGGAAAATATGTAATTACACCAAACAATAACAAACTGATGAGGCTTTCAAGCACAACCATTAAATGCCGAAACCTGGGGTTATGAAAAATTTTATTTTAAAATTAAAACAAACATCAAAGGTTCAAAAAGGATTCACTCTGATAGAAATCCTGATTGCCATTGCCATTTTATCCATAGGCTTATTAAGTATTGCTGCTATGCAGGTATCAGCAATCCGTGGGAATGCCAAGTCAAACAAGTTATCACAAAGAACCACAACCGCATCCAACCATATAGAATATCTCTTAAATCTACCTTTTAATGATTCCAATTTGTCAGCTGGAAATCATGACCCGGAAAATGACGGTGTTGATAATGATGGAGATGGTGTTACAGATGAACCAGATGATGACGGTGAATTAAAATATTCTGTCACCTGGAATATTACAGATGACACCTCAAGTCAAAAGACCATTGCACTGACCATTGCCGTAACTTCTTATGGCTCAGCAACAACCTTAACTATCAATACTATAAGAATTAGATAGAATGTCAAGGAGGTAAACATATGCGGATCAAGACTTTAAATAATCAGGAGGGGTTTGCTTTAATTACCACCTTGCTTTTTTTAGTAATTCTGACCATTATTGGAATTGCAGCAACAAACACTACCTCCATTGAAATCAGTATTGCAGGTAATGAAAAAGTCTATAAACAAAATTTTTATCAGGCTGAAGGGGCAGCCAATGAAGCTGCCAGCAAAAATCTTGAATCCGCCTGGGTATGGGAATTCAACAAAAATGATTTTCCTGATAATGGTAATGGAGAAGTGGACGTAGACCAGGTTTTTACACAAACCTCCGGACTGAGTGCCAATACAAATTATGGTGTTGTTGATAATGATATCCCTTCAGGTATATTAGGTTCAGGTCATTCTTTAAAGGTTGAAGGAACCAGTGGTTCCGGAGGTAGGATGAATTTTTTTGATTTATATGGTCAAAGCACTGAGAACAACAGTACTGTCAGAATTGTCATGGGATACACAAAACGGCTATAAGAGGGGTGATTTATGGTTTTTAAAAAAAAAATCGCTGGCTTTACTGGAAAATGCAAGTTCATCATGCTATCTTTATTCTTTCTTTTATACTATACCACCAATGGATTATGCATAGATATAAGTGATGATCCAATGGATACAAAAGTACAGGCAGCACCACCCAATATCATGTTTGTCATTGATAATTCAGGCAGTATGGACTGGGAGTTCATGACAGAAGAGAATAACGGAAGATTTACGATTTCAGGCTCCGCGCATGAATACCTTTTCTCAAATCCCGGTGATAATGTCTACTCGTCCTATAGCTCTAATGGGACTATTTTATCAAACACAGATAAAGAGTATTGGAAAGGCCAGTGGTCTGGTTACAATAAACTTTATTACAATCCTTCATCTACCTATACCCCATGGCCCGGCACAGCAACCTATACCATGGATGATGCTGATTTGAAAACTTCTTATTCCAATCCTATTCATGTCAGCGGTGGAGATCCATCCATAACTTTAAAAAATACTTTTAAAACAATTACCTATAGAACACCGATCATTGTGGATAATGCTGACGGTGGACCTGATTTTACCACAACGGGTACCTGGTCTGAATCATCCTATGAAAATGAGTGGCCATATCCAGATGCAACTCATAGCTCTTTATCTACAAATGGCAGTGGGACGGCTGTTTTCAAACCTGACATTCCCAATACGGATGTTTATGAAGTTTATGCGTGGTGGAATTGTTATTCCAGCCGTGATACCAACGCAAAAATCACAATTAACCACATTGGAGGTCCAACAATAATATTCAAAACTCAGCAGGCTTCTGCTGTCACTAAAAATGAACCTGGTGTTTGTGGAGAATGGATATCTTTAGGTGATTATAATTTTAACAGTGATGACAGCGGAAATGTCGTTATCGAACGCCACGGCGCCAGTACAGGAGATTCTACCATTGCCGATGCCATCAAGTTTATTCGAACTAGCACTCCTGATGCAGACATCCTAATCAAGAACGCCCATTATTTCACATGGTATGATGAGAATAGCAATGAGACAGTGGACAATCTGGAAGTCTATCTTGTTACATGGGAAGACACGGATGCTGATGACATTCTTGATCACAGGCTCTATTACCAGGTGGACAATACTGATGACGATAAAGTTGAGTCATTGGAGTTAAGGCCTCTATCCTATCATAAAGATGATCAGGGAAATGATGAAGTTCCCAATGATATACAACCCAAAAATTATGATGAAAACGGGAGTGATTTTACATACAAAACAGATGAAGAAGACCTTCAAAATTTTGCTAACTGGTACTCTTACTATCGGCGAAGGGAACTTGCAGCAAAGGCAGCTATTGCAAAATCCATTTTAGACCTTGATTGGGTATATGCAGGATTTTATACCATTAACAGCGGACTTCGACAGACGGTTTTACCCATAAATGTAGAATCAAACTCGATTATTGTTGATAATAAAGACAGCGGATTTACTAAAAGCGGTACCTGGAAGGAATCAAGCGCCCAAAATTATGGCCAGGAGTATAATGAAAGCTCTCTTTATTCAAGCAGGGGTACTGCAAAATGGACTCCCAGTCTTACTGCAGGCTCATATAAAGTCTATGCCTGGTGGGGGTATGCCGGTAGTCGTACCACCCAGGCACAATATACCATAAATCATAGTGGCGGAACTTCAACTATTACTAAAAATCATAATATTCAAACCGAGGCATTTCAGTGGCAGCTTTTAGGAACTTACTCTTTTAATGCAGGAACTTCAGGATATGTAACTGTAAAAAACATAGGAAGCACTAGGAAATATGCCAGTGCAGATGCCATAAAATTTGAAGGCACATCCGGCGGTACAACGGTTGATGACACGGATACGCTTTTGAATCTATTATACGAAATGAACTCCAGTGGTGGGACACCTTTGCGAGCTGCTCTCAGAGATGTTGGACGATATTATGATCAGGATGACGGGTATACGGGGAATCTTGGCACCTCTCCCTTTAAGGATGAGGCAGATGGAGGTGCCTGTCAACAGGCTTTTACGGTTTTAATGACGGATGGATATTATAACGGCAGTGATCCTGGAATTGGAAATGAAGACGGGGATGATGGAGCACCCTATGCAGACTCGTATTCAGATACCCTGGCAGACATGGCTATTAAATATTATGATACTGATTTAGCCGATACTTTACCTGACAATCTGCCCACTAACAATTATGACAATAAAAAATCCCAGCATATGATCACATATTCTGTTTCATTCGGAGTTACGGGCACGATTGATCAAACCGATATGGATAATGATGGAATCACTGACAACCCGAGTTATGAAGATGACCCATATTTTTTAAATTCTAACACCCCAAAGCCGACCTGGCCTAATCCGGACAGTGGAGATTCGCAGAAAATTGATGACCTCTGGCATGCTGCTGTAAATGGCAGGGGAGAATTTTTCAGTGCTGATGATCCTGAAGAACTGGTCTCTTCATTAAATTCAGTTTTTGAAAATCTGGCATCCAGAATTGCATCCGGTGCATCTGTCTCAGTAAATGGTGATGAACTGAACACAGGGTCAGTCATGTATCAGTCTACATACACATCCGGAGATTGGGAAGGAGATGTGACAGCATATCCCATAGACTCACACACAGGTGAAATTAAAACAGAAGATAGTGATATTCTCTGGCATGCATCAGAAAAGCTTCAATCACAGGATTGGGATACCGGGCGAAAAATTGTAACCTATAACGGATATGATGATATTATAATTTTCAGATATGATAATTTGACAGCTCTTCAGAAAACATCCATTGACAGCAATCCCGATGTGGTGGATTTTATCCGGGGTAAAGAAATATCAGGATTTAGATCCAGACAGAAAAAACTTGGGGATATTGTCCATTCTGCTCCACTTTTGGTGATTGGGGACAGTATGGATAATGATAGTGACTCAGATATTGATGAAGAAGATGAAGAATCAGGCCTTATTTTTACCGGAGGAAATGACGGGATGCTGCATGCATTTGACGCACAAACCGGTGATGAAATGTTTGCGTATATCCCCCACATTGTTTTTGAGCATTTAACCGATTTGACTTTAGTTGACTATGACCATAAATTTTATGTTGATGCCACACCTTTTTCAAAGACTATCAATGTAAACAATAATGAACTGGTTGTTTTAACCGGCGGACTTAAAAAGGGAGGCAAAGGATATTTCTGCCTGGATATCACCAAAATTTTATATCAGAACACCACTTTTTCCGAAGATGAGCTGGCAACCCCTGCCCATACTGATGGGATTGATGTCTTATGGGAGTATCCGCAGTTAACAACAGCCGGAGCAATTTTTGCAAGTGATGATGATTTGGGATACAGTTTTAGTGATATTTTTATTGTTGAATCTTATAAAACCGACAGTGATCCTGGCAACCACAACTGGGTAGCCATTTTTGGGAATGGCTACGATTCTGTCAATGGGAGTGCCATACTTTACATTCTTAATGCATATACGGGCGAACTCATTAAAAAAATTGATACAGGTGCTGCGGGAAATAATGGCTTGTCAAGCCCGGCCCTGATTGACATCGACAATGATGGAAAAGTTGATTATGCTTATGCCGGGGATCTTTTGGGCAACATGTGGAAATTTGATTTGACCAGTGATGATTCTGCAAACTGGAAAGTTGCCTACACAGAGACTGACAGCTCTCCTGCCCCGTTGTTTTCATCTCCGAGTCAGCCTATTACATCTACACCGGATGTAATGAATCATTGCGCCGATGATGAAGGCTATATGGTCCTTTTTGGCACGGGCAAATTTATTGCTGAATCCGACCGAACCAATAATGACCAGCAAACAATTTATGGAATTTGGGATACGGGTTTCCCCGTGGGTGAATGGAATGAAACACTTGGTACTTTATCAAAAATGGCCGGAGCTACTCTGCTTGAGCAGACAGAAATTAATTTCCAGTATCTGAATGATCATTATTTGAGGACATTGAGTGACAATGAAGCCACCTGGGTTGAAGTTAATGAAGCCAGTGGACTTATAGAATCCGGCACCCATATTGGCTGGTATTTTGATTTACCCATGGACATGGACAATGATTTGGTTTTAGATGGAGAACGAGTAATTAAAAATGTCATGATTCGTGACGGACATCTTATTGCTATTGCATTTACTCCCAATGATTCACCATGTACAGGTGGGGGTACATCCATGGTGCATGAGTTAGATGCCTGCGACGGTAGCAGACTGAGTTCACCACAATTTGATATTAATGAGGATGGTATTATAGACATAAGTGATATGATAGAGATAGATGATCCCGACAATCCTGGACAGATGATCTTGGTACCCCCAACGGGAAAAGGATATGATGGTCTTTTACATCCTCCGATTATTGTGACTATGCCTAATAAGACGGTTGAAATGAAAATATTCAGCAGTTCAGCCGGGACAACGGAAAGACTTTTTGAAAATGCTGAAGGTGGGTTTTATTATTGGCGGGAAATTAAAAATTAAAAATTTTCAGGATAAAAAGATGAAAATATTAAAATTTTTTTTAATCATATTAAGCAGTTTTTTTTGTTTACTCACTATTTACACTGTAATATCTTTTGCAGAAGACCCGATACACCCTGGTTACCCTTTTGTCTTTGACATGACTGGCAAGCTTGACAAAATTTATGATAAAAAACTGGTTATAGATGATGTTCTAGTCAAACTTTCCTCATCAACAACTTATCATGCTCCTGATTCGATCTTCACGAACCCCTCTGCATTTCAAAACAGAGATACAATTGGAATTATTTTGAAAAATAACAATACCAGGGAAGCTCTTTCTGTCTGGCTCATAAAAAAAGCTGATTAATTGGCTATTCCATTTTTCATTGTTTTTTATTCATGAAACTTGATATGTAAACCTATGCAGAAAATCTTGATAAAAAATGTATCCAAAGAATATATTTCCGATTTTAAAAGGAAGAGAAAAACAGCGGTTGACAATGTTTCTTTGTCCATAGAAAAAGCAGAAATCTTCGGGATTATCGGTGTGAACGGTGCCGGCAAGAGCACCATTATCAAGATGATCATGGGGTTTATCAAACCTCATTCAGGTCAGATCTTTGTTTCTGGAAAAACGCCTTTGGACCCTGATTCCCGGCGTAATCTAGGGTATCTGCCTGAAAATCCCTATTTTTATGATAATTTAACAGCCAGGGAACTCTTGATGTTCAGCTGCCAGGCTTCGGGGCTTGATAAAAAAACTTCCATAAGGCGGATTGAAATTCTTTTAAAAAAAGTAGGGCTTTTTGCAGAGCAAAATCAGAAACTGAGGACCTTTTCCAAAGGGATGACCCAGCGGGCCGGCATCTGCTTTGCCCTGGTCCACGACCCGGATATCATTATCCTTGATGAGCCAATGTCCGGCCTTGATCCACTTGGCAGGAAAATCGTGATTGATCTTATTTGTGATCTTAAACAAAGAGGGAAGACAGTCTTGTTCTGCTCTCATATTTTAAATGATGTGGAAAGGATCTGTGATCGTGTGGGCATCATGGATGGCGGAAGTCTGAAAAGGGTTTATACCAAAGAGGAAATTTTTAAAAGTGTTGATGCAGAAAATAACCTGGAAGAAATATTTTTAAAGATAATAGGTAGAAATCAATGATGACGAGAAAATTGTTTGCCCTGACCATTTTAACATTTAAAGAAGGAGTCCGGGACAGGGCATTGTTTGGGATTGGCCTTTTTTCATTGTTGTTAATGGCAGGTTCCATTGTTGTGGTGAGCATGTTCATGCGGGAACTTCACAAGGTGACTGTGGATATTAATCTTTCAGCCATTACTTTTGCAGGTCTTTTACTGAGCTTTTTTGTCTCAATTAACCTGATGTCAAAGGATATTGACAGGTACACCATTTACTCGGTTCTGTCCAAACCATTTTCCAGAAGCCAGTATATCTGGGGAAAATATCTGGGAATCATGCTATTGATCGTTACTGCAATGGGTATATTGACTTTTTGCAGCAGTCTTGCCATCTGGTTTACCAAATCACAGTATTCATTGTATTTTCAGGGATTTTCCTGGATGGAATTTTATAAAGCCGTGTATGCTGAACTTTTAATGTTTTTTCTGCTGAATGCGCTTATAGTATTTTTTTCCACAATCACAACCAGCTCATTTATAACACTTTTATTCAGCATATCCACTTATATTGCCGGCCAGACAATTGAAGAAGTGGTTCTGTTTTTAAAGACAAAACATGCTGCTGAAATATTTATGTCCGAGGGCATAAATACTATTATTGGTATTGTTCAGTATATCCTGCCCAATCTGTCTGTATTTGATCTTAAACTACAGTCTGCCCACGCCATTACCATATCATGGGACTACCTTGCCGCCGTCACGGGTTACAGCATAGTATACTCCATAGTCCTGCTGATTATGGCATCTCTTATCTTTAATAAAAGAGAGCTTCGATGAAGCGGCAGTTCATCCTGGTGTTATTTCTTTTTGTGTCAATATTTTTTTGTTTTATGTTTCAAAAAAATTTAATAGAAAAAAGAGAAATTTTTCTTAAAGAAAACTATGCAGGATATATACTGCCTTCAAAGATTACAGGTCCAGCATCCCTGGAATTTTCAGGTATTGTTGCTGATTTTCTTTTTTTGAAAATTACTACATTTTTTGGGGGTGAATTTAATCAAAATGAACCTATTGACAACAAATATGCCCAGTTTCTTTATGAATCAATGAATATTCTTACGGATTTGGATCCCTGGTTCTGGGATGCTTATCTGATGGCAGACATGATTCTGACCTGGGATTTCGGAAAGATTGATCTTGCCAATAAACTTCTTTTAAAGGCAATGGCACACAGAAAAGAGGATTTTAAGGTGCCGTATTATATCGGCTTTAATTATTTTTATTTTTTAAAGGATAACCTTAATGGGGCCAGGTATTTAATGCAGGCTGCCAGGCTTCCCAAAGCACCAGGTTATTTGTCTTCCCTTGCCACAAGACTTTCAATGTATCAAAATCAGTACAGGCCCGCCATTATGTTTTTAAATGATATCATTAAATCCACCCAAAACCCGGAACTTCGAAAGCAGTTTGAAATAAGGCTTAAAACCCTGATGATTATGGACAGGCTTGAAAAAAAAGTTCATGAATTTAAAAAAAGATTTGGAACTTTCCCTGACCGGTTATCTGATCTTACTGACAAGGGGCTTGTTAAATTAATTCCCGATGATCCCTATGGTGGAAAGTTTATCCTTCTTGAAAACAAGAGAGTGTATACCACCAGCAAAATGATTTATAAATAGTGCCCGCATATGCTTTATTTTTCCTGCCAGACCGGGGGGCGTTTTTCAAAAAATGCGTTAACCCCTTCTTTTGCATCATCTGTGGTGCAAAGTCTGGCAAAGGCCTCATTCATATAGGCAAACTGTGCCTGGTAACTCATATCTTCTGAATGGTAAAATGCAGTTTTTGCAATTTGCACTGCAATGGGGCTTTTTTTAGCCAGTTCTTCTGCCCATTGAAGTGCCAGGGAATCAAGGTCTTGTTTTGGGACAATTTTATTGATCAGGCCAAGAGAAAGCGCTTCGGGTGCTTTTATTAATTTTCCATAGAGTAACAATTCCAATGCTTTTTTCCGGCCAACACATCTGGCAACGGGAATGACAGGACCCACACAATTAAGGCCCACATTGATGGCCGTAAGGCCCATGCGGGAATTATCAGCAGCAATAACCAGATCTGCTGCAGCAATAAGGCCCATGCCGTTTGCTGCCGCAACCCCCTGAAGCTGGGCAATAACTGGTTTTTTTAACTTTGAGATGGTAACAAGGGGTTGTTCCATTCTCTCTATCCATTCGCGGTATTCTATGGCTGTTTTTCCGGAAAGCTCTGTTACGTCAATTCCAGCACAAAACGCTCTGCCGGCCCCCTTTAAAAGAATGACCCTGACTAATGGGTCTGAATCCAGGTCAATTAGTGCCTGATTCAGTTCGAGGGCCATCTGGCTGCTAAAGGTATTCATGCTTTCAGGGCGGTTTAAAGTAAGTGTTGCAACATGGTTTTCGCCTGTTTTAATAAGAATTTTTTCAAATTTCATTATATTACATCCTTTTTAATAAGTTTTAATCCCAAATTATATCCTAAAACTCAACTTTCGATCTTAAGTTCTTGTAGGCCCTACTCAAATCTGGCAACTCCAAAAGTTGAGTCCTATAATATTCAACAATTAAGTTTTTTCACCATTTTGATTATATTAAAACCTTCCGGTGTACGAGTATATTCAACCTTGTCCATCACCTGGTTTATGATATACATGCCAAGTCCCCCGGGTTTGATTTCAGTAATGTTCCTTATTTTGATGGAATTTTTATCAAATTTGATGCCATTATCAATAATTGAGGTGGTAAGAAGATTCGGCTCCAGTCTAAAATTCAAGTCAATTTTCCGGTTATATTCATTTTTGTAACCGTGCTTTATAATATTTGAACAGGCTTCATCAATAGCAAGAATAATACAACCCGAATCCTCTTTTGAAAGACTGGTCTTTGACATAATTTCTTTTATCGCCTTTCTTACATCTTTCAAGTTTTTTGGATGCGACATTATACTTAAAGAAATGGATTCAAATTTCATAAATTATGTATCTTTTTAAATTATTGAAAATATTAATTTGTAGTAAATACAAGAAGGGTCAAATCATCACTTCTGCCTTCTGTTAAGGTGAATTGATCCACAGAATTTATTATCCCTTTGATAATCAAATCAGGATCATTGGGCTGCATTTTAATTACCTTTAAAAGTCGTTTTATATCAAATAATTTTCCACCAGTGTTCTTTGCCTCAATAACGCCATCTGTATAAATGGTAACGCTTGAATTTTCTTGAAGTTCAAATGTTTCCTGTTCATATTGGGCATCCGAAAGAATGCCAAGCGGCAGGCCTTTTTTATTATCATGGCCCAAAAGCTGGCTTTCTCCATCATTGCAATAAACAGGGGATACATGACCTGCGTTGGCAATCTGGATATTGTTGCCGGCAGTATCTAAAAGCATGTATATAAGGGTTACAAACATGCCTCTTTTTGCCCGTTCACATAAAACTTTGTTTATTTGGGTTAAAAGGTCTCTGGGTTCGGGGTATAAAAGGGTATAATATTGCAAATCGCTGGTCAGCCGGGCCATAAAAAGAGAAGCAGAAATCCCTTTTCCGGAAACATCTCCCAGAACTATTCCCAGTTTATCTTCAGGCAGTTTGAAAAAATTGTAAAAATCACCGCCTATCTCAAGGGCAGGTTGATTTAATGCGGCAAATCTATATGTTTCAACCATGGGAAGCTCTTTAGGCAGAAAACTTTCCTGGACTTCCCTGGCAAGTTTTAAATCCCTTTCAAGGGTTTCTCTTTGCAGAATGATTTTATGCATTTTAGCCGTATCAATGGCTACTGCAACGCTGCTGCTGATGGTAACCAGCATCTCAAGTTCTTCATGAGAAAAAACAAAGGGTTTGGTCAATTTATTAATCACTTGTATGACGCCTATGATTTTGCCTGAAACCTTAAGTGGTACACAGAGCATTGCCCTGGTTCTGTATTTTGTCTTTTTATCATTTTCCGGAGAAAATTTAGGGTGCTGATAAACATCTTCAAGGTTCAGGGGAATCCCTGTTATGGCAACTGTTCCTGCAATGCCTTGCCCTTTTTTTAATCGAAAGATTTCCTTGATTTCATCGCCAACTTCACCAAGGGCAATCTGGAAAGTCAAGTCACCAGATTTATCATCAATTAAAAGCAGGCTGACTGCATCTGCCACAAAGGTTTTTTTTGTCGTCTCCATTACGCTGGAAAGAAGTTTTCCAATGGAAAGTTCCGAGTTGATCAAATTGGCAATTTTAATGCAGGTAGACAGGCGCTCAACTTTACGAAGACAGGATTTAAGATCAGATGAAAAATTTGTGGAAACAGGGAAAGGTATGTTTTTATTTGTTGTCATAGTCTTATTTTTATATAAAGGAGTTCTGGCTTTGTCAATCTTTGTAATTATCGTTGACACGCTAAAACCGGTAAGTTATTTATGATCATTCATAATTTGTACCTGACCGAAAACACTAAACAGACAGGTAACCAGCAGAATATATGATCAAAGTAGAAAATCTTGTAAAAAGGTATGGCAGTCTAATGGTTTCCAATAATTTAAATTGTCATTTTGAAAAAGGGAAAATTACTGTTATCCTTGGTGGGAGCGGATCTGGAAAAACTTCTCTGCTAAGGCAGGTCACAGGATTGGAAAAACCGGATTCAGGCTCTGTCTATTTTAATGGGTTGGACCTTACAACCATGGGGAGAAAAAAATTATATGATACCAGAAAAAAAATGGGTATGCTCTTCCAGGGTTCTGCTCTTTTTAACTATTTGAATATTTTTGAAAACATAGCCTTTCCTTTACGGGAACATACTAAAATTGCTGATAATATTATCAAAACAATCGTGACCATGAAACTGGAAATGGTGGGACTAAGGGGGACGGAAAAATTGATGCCCTCCCAGTTATCCGGCGGGATGACCAAAAGGGTAGGGCTTGCCCGGGCCATTGTAATGGATCCTGAAATTATATTTTATGATGAGCCGACTTCCGGTCTTGATCCGATTTCAACAGGGGTGATTGACAAACTTATCAAGGATCTTAACCAGGCGTTGAATATTACATCTGTTGTGGTTTCCCATGATATCAAATCCTGTTTCAGGATAGCAGATAATATTATTATTCTATTTTACGGAGATATTATAGCAGAAGGAACCGTGGAAGAAATAAAAAACAGCAAAGATTTAAGGGTGAAACAGTTTATCAATGGGGAACCTGAGGGCCCGATTCCATTTACACGTACAGATAAGAACTATTTAGATGAAATATTATTTGATTAAAGGAGCCTTTTGAATTTGGATATTACAGCTAAATTTGGCAGATTCACTTTAAATCGGCTTCAGATTCTTGGCAGGAGCGGCATATTTTTGTTGGCTGCAATTTTTCAGGCTTTTCTTCCGCCATTCAGAATAAGGCGACTTGTAAAAGAAATCGAATTTATAGGTTCAAAATCATTTTTAATTGTTTTTGTCACAGCCCTTTTTACCGGTATGGTACTGGGTATTCAAGGATATTACTCTTTAAGCCAGTTTGGAGCGGAAGCCGCCCTTGGTGTCATGGTTGCCCTTTCCATTATCAGGGAGTTGGGACCGGTGCTCTGTTCCCTGATGGTGGCAGGAAGGGCAGGTTCTGCCATTACTGCTGAAATTGGTATTATGAAAATTACAGATCAATTTCCAGCTCTTGAGATGATGGCCATTGATCCTTTAAAATATGTGATCAGTCCTAAAATTATTGCAGGAATCCTTTCTTTACCACTTTTAACTGCTTTTTTTAACCTCGTGGGTATTGCCGGCGGATACCTTGTGGGTGTAAAATTATTAGGAGTTAATGAAGGTGCATATCTGGGTAAGATGGTTTTGGCCATAACTTTTACAGATATTTATGGCGGGATTTTAAAGTCGCTTTGTTTTGGAGTTTTGATAACCTGGATTGCATCGTTTATGGGGTTTACAGCTGAACCAACCACTGAAGGGGTGAGCCGGGCAACTACAAATGCGGTTGTTCTTATCTCGCTTTCAATTCTTATTGTGGATTATATCTTGACATCTTTATTGCTATAGGATTTAAATTATTCATCATGTATGGAAGAAAAACAGAAATTTCAGTCGGTATTTTTATGATGGTGGGTATTGCCTGTCTGGTATATCTATCCATTAACCTTGGCAACGTTGATCTTTTCGGGTCTGATTCTTTCATGATTGATGCGAAATTTGGCTCCATAGAAGGTCTTGAGGTTGCAGCTTCCGTGGAAATTGCCGGAGTGCCCGTGGGAAAAGTGAAAAGAATAACCCTTGAAGAAAATGAAGCCTTTGTGCAGATGGAGATAAAAAAAGGAACGAAAATCACAGAGGATACTATTGCTTCTATTCGTACAAAAGGCATTATAGGAGACAAGTTTGTCAAATTGTCACCAGGCGGTTCTGATAATTTACTGGGAGATAAGGATGTTCTGATGGACACAGAGTCGGCAATTAGCCTTGAAGAACTGGTCAGCAAATATATTTTTAAAAAATAACGACCCTATGAGCTTTAAAATTAAAAGTAAAGAAAAAGAAAACATTGGTATCATCATAGTAGAAGGCGAGATTGATATGTTCTCCTCACCAAATTTACGGGACAAACTGGTTCCTTTTTTTAAAAAAAGGATTAAAGGTGTTATAGTAGACCTCTCAGGGGTTTCATTCATGGACAGTTCAGGTATTGCAACCCTTGTGGAAGGCCTTCAATGGAGTAAAAAAGAAAAAAAAGAATTTATATTGACAGGATTGGGTACAAATGTGAAGAATGCGCTTTCCCTGACAAAACTGGATAATGTATTTACCATAAAATCAGATATGGATGATGCATATAAAAAATTGTGTGAATATTAACAAAGAGTTGCTTTACTTTGGAGGTTTTAATGAAACAATTTAGGATAATTATCCTTATTTTTTTTGTGGTCTGTATTTTTCCCCCGGTTAATAACGCTTGTGCGTCATCTGTTCAGGATGAGCTGAAAGTCACTCTGGATCAAATTTTAAAGATATTGCAAGATAAGTCTCTTAAGGGAGAAGACGCTACTGAAAAAAGAAGAACCTCCCTTCGTAAACTGATCCATGACAAATTCAGTTTTGATAAAATGTCACAATTGAGTCTTGCCAAGCACTGGAAAGCAAGAAGTGATGAGGAAAAGAAAACCTTTATTGATTTATTTGGACAACTCCTTGAACAAACCTATATCTCCAAAATAGAATCCTATTCCAATGAAAAAGTGATTTTTTTAAAGGAATATGTGACAGATAAGAAAGCACAGGTTGATACGAAAGTTATTACAGAGACTATTGAAATCCCCATTGATTATCGATTGTATCAAACAAATAACGGCTCCTGGATGGTATATGATGTGATTATTGAAGGTGTCAGTCTTGTGGGGAATTATCGCTCCCAGTTTGACCAGATGCTGCAGAAAAACTCTTTTGAAAAATTAATAGAAGACCTTAAAAATAAAATTAAAGCCTGATGGAATTACAAAATAAAAATATTCTTCTCGGAGTTACAGGGGGGATAGCTGCCTACAAGGCTGTTGAGCTTTTAAGGCTTTTGAAAAAGACGGGTGCCAACGTAAATGTCATAATGACGGACAGCGCACAAAAATTTGTCGGTAAAACAACATTTGAAGTTTTATCTGAAAATAAAGTGCTGTCGGATTTGTTTTTTGACACTGAATCTTCTGTAAAGCATATTGAGCTTGCAACAAGAGCCCATGCTGCAATTATTGCACCTGCAACGGCAAATACAATTGCAAAGCTTGCCCATGGCATAGCAGATGACGCATTGTCCACAACTCTGCTTGCAGTGACCTGTCCTGTCCTGGTATGTCCATCTATGAATACAGACATGTACCAGAATATCAGGGTGCAGAGAAATCTTGATATTCTTGAAAAGGATGGATGGGTAATTCTTGATCCGGATTCAGGTGTTCTGGCCTGCAAAACTATTGGAACAGGACGACTGCCAGAGCCCTGGTTTATTTTTGACAGGGTTGAAGCAATGCTTGTTAAAAAGGATTTAAAAGGCAAAAATATTCTTATTTCAGCCGGCCCGACTATTGAACCCCTTGATCCGGTCAGATATATCAGTAATCATTCTTCCGGCAAGATGGGATATGCCATTGCCAGAGCAGCGGAGAAAAGAGGAGGGCAGGTTACCTTGGTGTCCGGGCCTGTCAGTCTTAGTGCGCCAGTGGGTGTCGAGTGTATTTGCGTTCAAACCTGTGAAGAAATGGGAGATCAAATGCTTTCAAGGTTTGATCAGGCTGATATCATTATCAAGGTTGCGGCAGTGGCTGATTATAAACCCATGGATCCCAAAACCAGCAAAATAAAGAAAAAAGAAAAGGATAAAGATCTTTCCATTTTAATGACTCAGAATCCTGATATTTTAAAGCTTCTTGGAAAAAAGAAAACCAAAGGCCAGTTTCTGGTAGGATTTGCCGCTGAAACAGATGACCTTGAAAAAAACGCTTTATTAAAAATGGAAAAAAAGAATCTGGATATGATTGCTGCCAATATAGTGGGATCATCTGATTCAGGATTCAAGGCAGATACAAACAAGGTAAAGCTTTTTTTTAAGGATGGCTCATCATTTGATATCCCATTAATGGAAAAAGACAAGGTTGCAGATATCTTGATTGATCAAGTGATTGAGAAAATGGAATAGATTTTAAAATGGAATCAGACATTTCGACTGACCCGGCTTCAATCAAATTTGAGATGGTCCGGGTGATAAAAGATTTTTCTCAATATTTTCTTTACCAAAAAAAAACAGGGAATACATTTCTTAATCTTTCTGAAGAATCTAAAAGCCTGATAAATAACTGGGAAATCAAAACACAGTCGCACAATTTTTTTTTTGAAGGTCCTGAAAATGCGGATATTTTTATCATAGACAGTGGTACAGGTTTTTTTAAAGGTGACAGTGGTGTGCTGCTCAAAAAGATTCTTAAGGCCATGAATCTTTCTTATGATTCCATCTTTATCTGCAATTCAGATGACTTGAAATCAGTTCAAGAAAAAATAAAAATCGTTTTTCCTGAAATTATCATCACTCTTGGAACAAAGGCTGGCCAGTCCCTTTTAAAGATTGAAAAGCCCCTGGAACACTTTCGGGGAAAATTTTATGACTATAATGGAATTAAGGTCATGCCCACTTTTCATCCATCCCTTCTTTTAAAAAACCCGGAATATAAACGCCAGGTATGGGAAGATATGAAACTTGTGATGGAAAATGCAGGGTCCAAACATGATTCTTGATACCTTTATTGATACTCTTATGGCTGAAAAAGGTTATTCGGTCCACACCTGCAGAGCATACCGATCAGATATTTTTGATTTTGTTCAATTCGTTTTAGACAAACAGGATATTGATGAAATTGATCCGGAAAAATTATTTTGGCAGCATTTGAATACACTTGATAAAACTATAATTAGAAATTACCTTGCCCAGCTTGTAAGGCTTGGAAAAACCAAACGAACCATTGCACGAAAGCTGTCTTCTTTAAAAGCATTTTTTAATTATCTGGTCAAATCAGGGCAGATCCGGGCTAATCCTGCAGAAACTATTCCGTTTCCAAAGCTTGAGAAAACAATACCGAAGTTTTTAAGCATTGATGATGTCGTAAGACTTTTGGATTCCATAGAGACGAATACCTGGTTTGACAAAAGAAATCTTGCCATGTTTGAAACATTCTATTCTACTGGTATGCGGGTATCGGAAATGGAAGGACTTAATATTGAAGATATTGACTTTAAAAGTCAAATGATTAAAGTCTTTGGAAAAGGTTCAAAAGAAAGGATTGTACCCGTTGGCAAAAGAGCTGTAAATGCAATAAATGATTACAGGGCATCTTTAAAAGAAAATTATATTCCGATTTTTTTGAATAAAAATTTTACAAGATTAAGTTCCCGGTCCATCCGGCGGATTCTTGATAAACTTGTTAGAGACTGCCAATTGAATGTGCCGGTTTCACCACATACATTGAGGCATTCCTTTGCAACCCATATGCTTGATTGTGGTGCTGATTTAAGGGGTATTCAGGAAATTTTAGGACATGCAAGCCTTTCTACAACTCAAATTTATACCCATGTGAGTATGGATAAACTCATGAAGGTCTATGACAAAGCACATCCAAGAAGCTGAAAAATACAGGGTAATTAAAATGAATACAGAAAAATTTCATGGAACAACCATTCTTGCTTTAAGGCATAAAGACTCAGTCGTAGTTGCAGGAGACGGCCAGGTGACATTGGGAAGTGTTGTCACAAAACACAAGGCAAGAAAAGTCAGAAGGATCTATAATGACAAGATTATTGTAGGTTTTGCAGGAGCCACTGCAGATGCATTGACCCTGTCGGAAAAGCTTGAAACAAAGCTTGAAAGGTATAACGGCAATTTAACACGCGCTTGTGTGGAACTTGCCCGGGACTGGAGAACGGATAAATATTTAAGGCGGCTTGAGGCCATGATGATTGCATCGGATCAAGACAACACATACCTTTTGTCCGGCAACGGTGATGTTATTGAACCCGATGACGGAGTGATCAGTATTGGCTCAGGAAGTACAGCTGCGCAGTCTGCAGCAATTGCCCTGATTGAAAATACGGATTTGGAATCAAAAGATATTGTAGAAAAAGCCATGAAGATAGCAGCGGATTTGTGTATCTATACAAATCATCATATCATAGTGGAAGAATTGTAATGATCGAATGATCGGGGTCAGGCTTGCGTAGTTGCTTTTATCGTTTAATAAACGCAACTACGCAAGCCTGATCCCATATGATATATAAATAAGAGAAAATAAAAAAATGAAAGATTTAAAACCAGGACAGATTGTTACAGAGCTGGACAAATATATTATTGGTCAGAAAGATGCCAAAAAATCAGTTGCCATTGCCCTTAGAAACAGATGGAGGAGAAGACAGGTTGAGAAAGACCTTCAAGATGAAATCGCTCCAAAAAATATTATATTGATAGGCCCCACTGGTGTGGGAAAAACAGAGATAGCCAGAAGGCTTGCCAATTTGACGGATTCGCCTTTCTATAAGGTAGAAGCCTCCAAGTTTACAGAGGTTGGATATGTGGGCCGCGATGTTGAATCCATGATAAGGGATATTGTGGAATTGACTGTAAACGATTTAAGGTCCCGGCAACAGGATGCGGTACAGGAAAAAGCATCCAAAATAGCCGAAGAAAGGCTTTTGGATATTTTGCTGCCACCAGCGTCAAAAACCGGACCCGCCCTTTCAAATGACCTTGATATTATTGCAACAGGGCAGGGGGATGAAGAGAATCAAACCAAGGCATCTACCCGGGAAAAGCTAAGAAAAATGCTTAGGAACGGGAAGCTTGATTCAAGACAGGTAGACCTTGAGGTGGCAGATAAATCCTCCCCCATGGTCGAGATTTTTTCAAATACGGGCATTGAGGAAATGGGGATTAATGTCAAAGATATGCTTGGTAATTTGATGCCCAAAAATACAAAGCGCCGCAAGGTAAAAATTAAGGATGCATTAAAACTTGTGACCCAGGAAGAAGCTGCCCATCTTGTAGACATGGAGCAAATAAAGACAGATGCAGTAACAATGGTGGAACAGGCCGGAATTATTTTTATTGATGAAATAGATAAAATTGTGAGTAAAGAAAAGAGCCATGGGCCGGAAGTTTCGAAAGAAGGCGTTCAAAGAGATCTTTTACCCATTGTTGAAGGAAGTTCTGTTCCAACAAAGTATGGTATTGTAAAAACCGATCATATTTTATTTATAGCTTCAGGAGCATTCCACGTTTCAAAGCCTTCTGACTTAATTCCGGAACTCCAGGGAAGATTTCCCATAAGAGTGGAACTCCACTCTCTTGCTGCCCATGAATTTACAAGAATTTTAACGGAACCTAAAAATGCTCTTGTACTCCAATATATTGCCCTGCTAAGAACAGAAGGTATACAAATTGAGTTTACTAAAGGTGCTATTGAAAAAATTGCTTTTATCGCTGAGGAAGTTAATTCCACAACAGAGAATATAGGTGCAAGAAGACTTCATACTGTGATGGAAAAGCTTTTGGAAGATATTCTTTTTAAAGCACCTGATATAGAAGAAAAAAAGATTGTCATTGATGCATCTTTTGTTGAAAAACAATTGATGGATATTGTTGAAAATGAAGATTTGACAAGGTATATCCTATGAAAAATAGTGTTGCAGATTTACTCATTGAGGCCTTACCATATATAAAAAGATTTTCCGGCAAGACGATTGTGGTCAAATATGGCGGTCATGCAATGAAGGATGAAAATCTGAAAAAGGATTTCGCCAATGACATCACCTTGTTAAAATACATAGGGGTGAAGCCTGTTGTGGTTCATGGTGGTGGACCCCAGATCAATAAAGTTTTAGATTCCATGGGGATTACGTCTAAATTTATTCGGGGAATGAGATATACTGATGATGAAACAATGGATGTAGTTGAAATGGTTTTAGGCGGCAAGGTGAATAAAGATATTGTAGCAAGGATTAACCACCAGGGAGGAAAGGCTGTCGGCTTAACCGGAAAAGACGGCATGTTGATTACAGCCCGGAAGATGACAATTTATCATCAGGAGGATGCAAGCAAACCACCTGAAATAATAGATCCCGGTATGGTTGGAGAAGTGGTAAATATCAATCCTGATATTATTCACACCCTGACTGACAAAGGATTTATTCCAATTATTGCCCCGGTGGGTTTTGGCAAAAATGGAGAAACATATAATATTAACGCTGATATTGTTGCATCAAAGATTGCATCAGCTTTACATGCAGAACGTCTGATGCTTGTCACAGATGTGGATGGTCTGCTGGATATGAATAAAAAACTGATTTCTTCTGTGGATGCCGCAAGTATTAAGGAAATGATTGCTGCAGGTGATATCATTGGAGGTATGATCCCCAAGGTTGAATGTGCAGTGGATGCATTAAAAGCCGGTGTAAAAAAATCTCACATTATCAACGGGAAATTATCCCATGCAGTATTGCTTGAGCTGTTTACGGATTCCGGTATTGGTACACAGGTCTTTTTGGATTAACTTTTAAATAAAGCAGGTTTAAAATTGGATTCAATTAATAAAACAGATAATTTTGTATTTCAAACTTATCAAAGGCAGGGCAAAGCATTAGTTAGGGGTGAGGGCGTTTATCTCTGGGATGAGGATGGAAAAAAATATATAGATTTTTTAGCGGGGATTGCTGTCGTAAGTCTTGGGCACTGTCATCCGAAAATCACCGAGGCAATCAGCAGACAGGCATCCACCCTTGTTCACGTGTCTAACCTTTTTTATACCATGCCCCAGGCAGATCTTGCATCAAAACTATGTGAAAAAAGCTTTGCAGACAGGGTGTTTTTTGCAAATTCAGGTGCGGAAGCCAATGAAGCAGCTATAAAACTTAGCAGGCGATATTTTCAAAAAAAAGGGGAAAAGGATCGGTTTAAGATTATTACCATGGAACAATCTTTTCACGGGCGGACCATGGCAACTTTAACTGCAACGGGCCAGGATAAAATAAAAGATGGATTTTATCCGCTTCTTAAAGGTTTTTCCCATGTTCCCTTTAATGATATTGATGCATTGAAAAACCAAATCGATGAAACAGTCTGTGCCATAATGCTTGAACCGGTTCAGGGAGAAGGCGGGATTATTCCGGCAGATCCTGATTATCTTTTCGCAGTAAGACAGCTTTGCAATGATAAGAAAATTTTATTGATCTTTGATGAGATTCAGTGTGGTATGGGCCGGTGCGGCACTTTGTTTGCACATGAACTTTATGGTATCACACCGGATATTATGACCATTGCAAAGGCGCTTGGCAATGGTTTTCCCATCGGAGCCATGCTTGCAACCCAAAATGCTGCAACCGGGTTTGATTATGGAAGTCATGCTACGACTTTTGGTGGGACACCCCTTGCCACGGCAGCAGCCCTAGAGGTGATGAATATTATAAGCCAGAACATATTTCTGGATAAAGTACATCAAATCGGTGAGTATTTTAAGGGAGAACTTTTAAAACTCAAAGAAAAACACACAAAAGTTGTTGAAGTAAGGGGAAAAGGCCTTTTGCTGGGATTGGAAATAGATAAGGATGCCGGCTTTTTTGTAGGAAAATTATTTGAAAAAGGCTTTATCATAAATGGAATTCAGGATAAAATTTTACGATTTGCCCCACCTTTAATTATAGAAAAACAAGAAATTGACAAGCTGATACTGGCATTGGACAGCCTGTTATAATTGAGGAGATTGTTGTGAAAAAAGATTTATTATCTCTTTTGGATCTTGAAAAAGAGGATTTTGTGGCCCTTTTTACCCGGGCGCTACAGTTAAAAAAAAGATATAATAGGGGTATCCTTGATAAATTATTGGCCGGCAAGAGTCTGGGCTTGATCTTTGACAAAAAATCAACCCGGACAAGGGTAGCCTTTGAGACCGCAATGATACAGCTTGGCGGGCACCCAATTTACATGAGTGCGCAGGATACTCAGATTTCCAGGAACGAACCTGCCAAGGATACGGCAAGGGTTCTTTCAAGATATATTGATTGTCTTGCCATGAGGACCTTTGACCACTCCCTGGTTGAAGAGTTTGCTCAAAATTCAACTATCCCGGTGATCAATGCCCTTACAGATTCTTTTCATCCCTGCCAGATATTGAGTGATATTATGACCATTATTGAACACAAGGGTGGATATAAGAATTTAAAAATTGCCTGGGTGGGAGACGGAAATAATGTTGTTAATTCATGGATCAATGCTGCAAGCGTTATAGGGCTTGACCTGGTTGTTGCGTGCCCGGATAATTATGGTGTAAATCATCATATCATTGAGGCGGCATTGGTTAAAAATAAAAACAATATTGTTTTTACAAATGATCCCAAAGAGGCAGTTAAAAATGCAGATGTGGTTTATACTGATGTCTGGGCAAGCATGGGGGATGAAAATGAATTATCTAAACGGATAATTGCTTTTAAAGGGTTTCAGGTCAATAAAGATCTTTTATCCCGGGCAAAACAGGATGTGATGGTGATGCATTGCCTTCCGGCTCACCGGGGTGAAGAAATCTCAGAAGATGTTCTGGAGGATGAAAACAATGTATTCTGGGATCAGGCGGAAAATAAAAGACATATGCATAAAGCCATTCTGGAAAGTTTGATATTAGGTCCAATTAAATAGCAGGGAATTCATAGGACAATGGAAAAAAAAGGCAGGAATGAAAAACTCTGGGGCGGAAGATTTTTACAGGGTACGGATGAACTTGTTGAAAAATTCCATGCATCAATTGATTTTGACAAACGTCTTTATGACAGTGATATTGATGGAAGTATAGCCCATGTGAAAATGATGGCAAAAGAATCCATTATACCCCAGGATGATGCAGGGATAATTATTGAAGGCCTTGAAAAGGTGCGAAAGAAAATTGAGAATAATGAAATTGCTTTTTCAGCCGCTCTTGAAGACATTCATATGCATATTGAAGATGCCTTGGGAAAAGAGGTTGGTGAAGTGGGGAAAAAGCTTCATACGGGGCGTAGCCGAAATGATCAGGTCGCTCTGGATGTGAGGATATATTTAAAAAAAGAGACAGAACTTATTATAGACCTTTTAAAGGGCTTTCAAAAATCTCTTGTCATAATGGCCCAAAAACATCAGGATGTGATCATGCCGGGATATACACATCTTCAAAGGGCACAACCTGTTCTTTTCTCCCATCATCTCATGGCATATTATGAAATGTTTAAAAGAGACATCCAAAGATTTGAAGACTGCTTTAAAAGAATAGATGTAATGCCTTTGGGTGCGGCAGCACTTGCAGGTACGACATATCCTCTGAATCGTGAATTTACAAAAGAACTGCTTTGTTTTTCAAAAGTCTCAGATAACAGCATTGATTCTGTGTCGGACAGGGATTTCGTCATGGAGTTCATTTCCCATGCATCCATAACCATGGTCCATTTTTCAAGGCTTTCCGAAGAGCTTATTCTCTGGTCCAGTTCTGAATTCTCTTTTATTACCATTTCAGATTCTTTTACCACAGGCTCAAGTATCATGCCTCAAAAAAAGAATCCTGATGTGGCAGAACTGGTAAGGGGTAAAACAGGCAGAGTTTTGGGTAACCTTATTAATATTTTTACCCTGATGAAATCATTGCCCCTGGCATACAATAAGGATATGCAGGAAGACAAGGAACCCTTGTTTGATACAGTGGATACGCTTAAAATATGTACTGATGTTTATACAAGGATGTTAGCAAATATTTTGGTCCATAAAGACAGAATGTATGATGCCTGCAAACAGGGATTTTTAAATGCAACTGATCTTGCCGATTATCTGGTTTCAAAAGGTATGACTTTTCGCCGGGCCCATTCTGTTGCAGGACAAGCTGTTGCCTTTGCCCTGGGCCATGGAAAAGAACTAAATGATATGACAATTGAAGAGTTTAAAACTTTAAGTGAGTTGATAGAAAAAGATGTCTATGGGTATCTTGAGATTGATAAAATGATAGAAAGACGGATTTCTTATGGGGGAACCAGTTTTAACAATGTCAAAAAGGCAATTCAAAATGCAAAAGTGGAGCTTGGCTTACAATGAAAGATAAGAGAGCTGTCATTCAGTCCTTAATAATATTGTCCGGGATCATTATCCTGATATTGTCAGGATGCGGGGAAAAAGGACCTCCACTTGCCCCTGAAATAAAAGGGCAAAAAATTGCAGCACCTGTTGAGTTGAAAATTATTCCCGGCAACAAAGAAATCATTTTTTCATGGAACCATAAGGTTGATAATGAGATAGCTGTTGTAAAACCCAAATATTTTGAAATTTTTATGGCAAAAAAAACATTGGAAGCCTGTATTGGATGTCCTTTTGAGTTTAAGGCGATTGGAGTTGTCACTGCCCCTTTAATGGAATTTATTATTAAAATTGAAAAAGGATTTAAATATTATCTCAGGGTTCAGGCCAAAGGGGAAGGCAGTATGAGAAGTGAATATTCAAAATCTGTTAAATTTGAATCTAAATGAAAATTGCCCACCATATTGCATATTTGAGTATAGGTTCGAATATTGGAGACAAGAAAAAGAATCTCAATGAAGCAGCAGTCCTTTTAAACAGCCATGATAAGATTGAAGTGCTGTCTATATCATCTTTTTACAAAACAGAACCCCAAAATTTTATAGATCAGGACTGGTTTGTAAACGCAGCCTTGAAAATAAAGACGGTATTGAATCCAGAGGATTTGATCGCTGTTATAAAAAATTTGGAAAAAGATCTGGATAAGGATGGGAAACCATTCAGGTTTGGTCCCAGGATTATTGATATTGATATTGTCTATTATGATAATCTGGTTCTCAAAACCAGTCAGCTTGAAATACCACACCCAAGAATGCACGAAAGATGTTTTGTATTAACGCCTATTTGTGATATAGGAGCCCATACAATCCATCCGGTTTTAAATTTACGATCAGATGAATTATTAAATAAAATTAAAATACAAAAAACCCAGAAGGTGATTCTTTTGGACGAGGAGGCTTAAATTGAAGTTTTTTATTGATACAGCTAATATTGATCAAATCAAAGATGCCAATGATATGGGCATGGTTGACGGTGTAACCACCAATCCTTCTTTAATTGCTAAAGAAGACGGCGAGTTTAAAGAAATTATAGCAGAGATTTGTAAGATTGTTAAAGGGCCTGTCAGCGCTGAAGTCATCAGTCTTGCCTATGAAGGTATGTTAAAAGAAGCCCGCGATCTTGCAAAAATAGCTGATAATATTACTGTTAAAATTCCCATGACTGTTGATGGATTAAAAGCTGTAAAGACCCTTTCGGATGAGGGCATTAAAACAAATGTGACATTGGTTTTTTCAGCACTTCAGGCATTGATGGCAGCAAAAGCAGGTGCCACGTTTGCAAGCCCTTTTATAGGCCGGCTGGATGATCTTGCCCAGGAAGGAATGGGGCTGATTGAAGAGATTGTTCAAATTTATGCTAATTATGATTTTGATACCCAGATTATAGTGGCCAGTGTGAGAAGTCCGCTTCATGTTCTGGACTCAGCACTATTGGGTGCTGATATTGCCACAATTCCTTATGGGGTTTTAAAGAAACTTGCAACCCATCATATGACTGATAAAGGAATTGATGCTTTCCTGGCAGACTGGAATAAAAAAAACGGATAATTAAAGATGGCCAGGTTTGATCGAGTAAAAAACATTGTCCTGACACCCAATTTCATGACCATATCCAGAATTGTTGCTGTTCCTTTGATTGTGATACTTTTAATATATGAAACAAAAATCACAACCTTTAGTGCTGCCATTGTTTTTTCCCTGGCATCTATTACAGATTATCTTGACGGATATCTTGCAAGGACCAGAGGGTTGGTTACAAAATTAGGTAAAATCCTGGATCCCATGGCAGATAAACTTCTGGTTTCTTCAACATTGGTGATGCTTGTTTCTTTAGGGTTTTTACAGGCCTGGATTGCCTGTGTCATTATTGGAAGGGAGCTTTCAGTGACTGGTTTGAGGTGTGTTTTGATTGAAAATGGTCAGGATATTGCAGCTTCATGGTTAGGCAAATATAAAACAGGTTTTCAGATTGCAGCCATCATACCATTGACAATGCATTACAATTATCTGGGCATCAACTTAAATGCCATAGGTATATTTTTTCTTTATGGTGCATTGATTTTTACGATCTGGTCCGGGCTTGATTATTTTATCAAGGCCAGAAAGTTCTTAATGCTTTAAATTGATATGGACAAATTTGATATTGACAAATTAAGTGTCTAAGTATATAAATCTCTTTTGTTTGCTGGGCGGGAATAACTCAGTGGTAGAGTGCGACCTTGCCAAGGTCGAAGTCGCGGGTTCAACTCCCGTTTCCCGCTCCATAAAACAAGGCGGCTTCGCCAAGGGGTAAGGCAACGGCCTGCAAAGCCGTTATTCTCCGGTTCAAATCCGGAAGCCGCCTCCATAATAAAATCAGGGGTTTCGAGGTTTTCTCGAGACCCTTTTTTTATTGAATAAATTTGATTTCCAACCCTATTTCCAACCCATAAGGCATCTAATAAAAAAATAGCCAAATAAATGATCGGGCTTTATTCTTAAATATAATTTTATAAACAATTTTTATTAATCAAAAAAAAATATGGTATGGAATAAATGATGCAACCTAATACACCGCAACATTTTTAATTTTTTTCATCCACCCCGGGTATTGCTGCCTGGGATGGTTTTTTTGCTGATGACATTGCATAAAATTTTTTTTAAAGAGTAACCTTATCTACTTTTTTTCTAAAGCACCAATATATATTCATTACATCATGGCAAAATCTTTTTGTGAAATTTCTTCACTCTTTCTATAGAATTAAAGGGATCGCCCAAAGGTGAGCTTGGCCGTTCGCTTTCAAAGTAAATTTTGATACAATTCGCAACAGTATATTGCACAATACAATTTTTTGTGTTATTTTGTTATATATAATGATACTTATGGAGGCAACCATTATGACGACCGCAGTAAGAATTACAGATAATTTGGCAAAAGAAGCAAAAATATTTAGTAAAATTGACAAACGTTCATTAACTGGACAAATTGAACACTGGGCATATATTGGAAAATGTGCTGAAGAAAATCCTGATTTAACTTACAGCATGATTAAAGACATTCTCATCGGCCTTGTAGAGCTGGAACAAGGCGAATCATCAGAGTATGAATTTGGATAGCACTCAATGAAAATTATTCAATCCCGTTCATTTAAGTGGAAAGTTAAAAAATTTAGTAAGCAAGAAAAAAAGGTGCTTGATAAGCAGGTTATTGAAATTGCTAAAACTCCATATATTGGCACAGAAAAAAAAGGCGACCTTCGTGGCGTATTTATTCATAAATTCAAATTGAAAAGCATTGAATACTTACTTTCATATCGGTTTATCAGAAATGATTTTGAATTGATAATAATTGGTCCACATGAAAACTACTATAGAGATTTGAAAAATTATCTCAAAACAAGATAAAAAGCGAACAAGCCGCCGGAGTTGACCTTGGGTTACTGAGCAGCTCCCAAAAGTATTGAACTTTGAACTGTTCACTGAATAAGAGGTTTTAATATATTCCCGTAAAAGCCAAACTTTGGAAGTCCCCCGGCAGAGCCGAGGGTTTACCCATTATAATTAATTTGCCTTGCGCCGCGATATATTGTAAACATATTTCACGGGGAATGATTCTTATTTGTGGAGAAATATCGTATGGGGTCCATAAAATATTTTAATTCATTCTTATTATTGCTATTTTTATATGCACAGATAGGTATGAGTGCAATTCTCAACGCCCAGGTTGTTCTTGACGGTAGTCTAGGCATAAAAGGCTCTATATCAGGTCCCGATTATGCCATAACGGCTGATCTGGGTCTTCAACAGGGCAATAACCTTTTTCACAGTTTTAATACATTTGATATTAACACCTTGGAAACCGCTATTTTCAGTGGCCCGAATTCAATTTCCAACATTATAAGCCGGGTAACAGACGGCAAAACAAGTTTCATAGATGGAAAAATACAGTCCACCATTACAGACGCGAATTTCTATTTTTTAAACCCTGGCGGGATTATGTTCGGCCCCAATGCCTCCCTGGATGTCACAGGTTCCTTTCATGCCAGCGCGGGGGACTATTTGCTGTTCACTGATAACAGCTTTTTTTATGCTGATCCTGCCAAGGTATCCATCCTGACCATTGCTCCTCCGGCCGCATTTGGCCTTCTGAGCGACAACCCTGCCACCTTGACTGCATCCGGCAGTCTGCTTTCAGTACCAAAGGGAGAATATATTTCACTTTCCGGTGGCAATATCACCCTTGACAATGCCAATTTATTTGGCCAGAGCGGTCATATTTCCCTGGCCGCACCAGGCGGCACGGTTACAATCAATAGAACTAAAACCCCGCCAAGCTACAACTCAAATATGATGGTGGCCGACCTTGAAGCCGGGGGAATGGAAAGTGGCTATGACGGGGGCAGTATTTCCATTGTTGCAGGCCAGCTCAAGATGACCAATGCTTCAATTCGGACAGATACTTACAGCGCCACGGATTCAGACGGTATCCTGTTCAATGTTGACAAGGATATTAACATCAGCGGCGGCTTTATCAGCGCTTCGACGTATGGCCAGGGAAACAGCGGCAGTATAACGGTCCTGGCCGACAGATTTACCCTTGGGGAGGAAGGTCAGATTCTGGCGGCGGCATATGGAACGGGCAACTCCGGCGATCAGGATCAGATGGCATTTTCTCTTAAGGCAAGAGAGGTTAATCTGGTCACGGGCGGACAAATTACCAGCCCCACAAATGGAAGCGGGCTTGCCGGCAATATCGAGGTTATTGCAACGGAATCAGTCAACATTTCAGGATCACAGAATCTATACTATAGCGGTCTTTATTCAAACACCTTTGGCACGGGACAAAGCGGTAAAATTTCAGTAACAGCTCCCTCTCTGATTATTGAAGATCAGGCTGCCATCCAGATCGGGGTATTTGGCCCGGGAAATGCCAACAACCAGACCGAATATGCCATTGATCTGTTGGTTGACACCCTGGAAATAAGCGGCGGAGGCCAGGTCTCGTGTCGTTCCCAGGGCAGCGGCAATGCCGGAAAGGTCAGAGTTAATGCTGCAGACTGGGTTACCATCTTTGGTGCAGGCCAATATTTCACCAGCGGCATAGTGGCGGACAGTTACGCAACGGGTGATGGAGGAATCATTTATTTATCCTCCCCGCAATTAACACTCAGCAAGGGAGCTACCATTTCCAATACCATGCAAAGCAGCGGTTCTCCCGGCAGCATTACACTTGAACTTGAAAAAATGGAGATGTCTGATTATTCCCAGATTAATGCCAGCAGCTATGGGACTGCTGCCGCAGGCAAGATCACAAT
>Ga0233429_1000393_pt1 | contig 73463 bp, 72 predicted proteins | sample SI_118_April2016_3_FD_179879 | JGI IMG/M metagenome (GOLD analysis project Ga0233429, IMG submission 179879) | Seawater microbial communities from Saanich Inlet, British Columbia, Canada - SI_118_April2016_135_MG | ecosystem: Environmental > Aquatic > Marine > Inlet | place: Canada: British...
GACATCCTTGCCGTTTCGCATCACCACCACATTGCCGACATCACGGCCCTTTGCGATGGTCGATGCATCAAGCGCCGAATTCTGTCCGGCCTGCCAGCGAATTTCAAGATCACCGGCACGAATGGAGCCCTTGTCGCGCAGCAATGGCAGGCTCCACGCTTCAGACCCAACGGCGACTACCCGGACCATGGCCTCGATGCCTTCGGGGAACGGGCCGGTGAAAAATCCATAGGGCCGGGTGCGACTGTCGTATCCGGCGTAGGGATTGGTTCCATAGCTGCGCTTCGATGGATTGGTCGGCACCAACACCTTGCCCGTCGGTGCGCGCTGTTTAAACAAGGCCAGTGATTCCAGTCGCGACGGGATCATCACCAGATTCTTGCCGGTCATTTCCCCGACAATGGCCTCGCCCAGAAACTGCTGCCACCAGCTTTCCGTCTGTCGGTCATACATGATCAAATCAGAGTTCCTGAGTTTGCCGGTGGTGCCGAAATCCAGCGTTCGGCCATTGAGCCTGCGCTCGAACACAATCGATGAATTGCACAGCGGGCAATAGGTCACGGTTACCGGAACACCGCCGACAGTATCGTTGACGATTTCGTGCCACATCAGCACCCGCAGCGGATAGGCCCGGGCATCGCCGTTGATAACCAACCCGACCACCGGTTCGCTGTCCGATAGTCCTCTGGATTCGGCAAGCGAGGTGAATTTCGGTGAATCAATGGACGGAATACCATCCTTCGGCGGCCCTCCGGAAAACACCTCCCCCAGATCGATAGTGTGCTTCGAGAAATCCGTGCGTGGCCATTCCAGCTTCCAGTTTATCGGAATATTCGCCGCCGCAAGGGCCGTACTGATGGAAAAAACGCTGACAACGATGGCGGTTATGATTTTCATATTTCCAGTGTCGCCAGAACGTCTGAGGACCGCAAATCACCAACCTTCACGTTCCGGTGAGGGCGCGCTTGACCCTGCCTGTCGCATCTTTCACAATTCGATTCATGGAGAAAACAGACTGCGCAATCATCGGTGCCGGAGTCATTGGTCTGACCATCGCCCGACGACTTGCGATGGATGGACGCGAGGTCATTATCCTGGAGCACGCCGACGCCATCGGCACCGTCACCAGTGCGCGTAACAGCGAAGTTATTCACGCCGGATTGTATTACCCGAAAGACAGTCTGAAAGCGCGGCTGTGCGTTGAGGGCAAGCAACAGCTGTACGCATACCTTGAAGAACGCGGCATCAACCATAATCGTTGCGGCAAGATGATCGTCGCTGCCGATGAAGCTGAACTGGACGGTCTTGGCGAAATTCAGGCCAAAGCGGCTGCCAACGGCGTCGATGACATCAAAATTCTCAGCACCGCAGACGCCCGCGCACGGGAACCGGAACTCACCTGCACCGGTGCGTTGTTGTCCCCATCGACGGGGATTCTGGATAGTCACGCGTTTATGTTGGCCTTGCAAGGAGACGCCGAAAACCATGGCGCAACGCTGGCCCTGCTGAGTACCGTCAACGGCGGTCGTGTTGACGGCGACAGGATTATTCTCGATGTCTCCAGCGGTGGCACCGACATGCAGTTGTCGTGCGCCACGGTCATCAACGCCGCCGGTCTTGGTGCACAGGATATCGCCAGCGCCATTGACGGCATGCCCAAGGCGCTGATCCCGCCGCTGTATTTATCCAAAGGCTGCTATTTCAGTCTCAGCGGCAAGGCGCCGTTTCAGCATTTGATCTACCCCCTGCCCGGGCAAGCCGGTCTCGGCATCCATTACACCCGCGATCTGGGCGGACAGGGACGTTTTGGTCCCGATTCCCAATGGGTCGAGTCGATTGACTACAAGGTCGATGTCAGCCGCAGCGATGTGTTCTATGACTCCATTCGACGCTATTGGCCGGGCCTGCCCGATGGATCCCTGACCCCCGGCTATGCCGGTATTCGGCCGAAGATTCAGGCCCCCGGTGAAGATCCCGCTGATTTCGTTATTCAGGGCCCGACGGATCACGGCGTCAACGGCCTGATCAACCTGTATGGCCTTGAATCACCGGGACTGACGTCGTCCATGGCCATTGCCGATTTGACCGCCGAAATGCTTGCCTCATAAATACCTAAATGTCGGGAATATGATATAATTTGGATTCTTCGAAGTCCGTACAAGGGTGGCACTGAATGAAGCCGTTGCGAATTTTCCTGATTGCCCTGTTGCTGTTGCCGGTTGTGGCAAATGCCCAGGAAGGTGGAACCACGATCCAGGGCCGCTCCACCGAAGAACAAGAAACAGTCCGCGCCGTCGATACAGGCCCCCTGCTCGACTTCCGCGAAGAAATTCGAAAATTCCTGGAAAACATTACAAAGTACGCCCGCTCGCAGAAACGTAATTTCATTGTCATCCCCAAGGGTGCGCCGGAACTGTTGACCAAGCTTGATGATACCGACGAGACAAAATCATCCCCGGCGCGGTCTTACATGAAATCCATCGATGCCGTTATGATCGACGGGCTTAATTTCGGTGCAAAAACGCTGGGCGTCCCAACACCGCCTGAGAAGCTCGACAAGTTGATGTCTCTTGCGCGACTGGCCAAGAAGAACCGGCTGAACGTCATGGTTCTGGATCATGTCAGCGATGCGACGCAGGCCGAGCAATCCTATATTCAGAACGAAGCCAATGGTTTCACGCCGTTTGCCGCCAATGCCATGGGCGAGGAAATGAACTCCATCCCCGATTTCCTGAAGGCACCGATCAACGAAAACCCGAAAAACATCCTGTCGCTGAAAGACGTCAAAAACTTCCTCTATCTGGGCGATACATCGGGGTATGGCCGTCAGGACGAATTCGCCCTGAAAATGCATAGCACCAACTATGACATGATCATCGTCGATGTCTTCCACGGCCGCGAACCGCTGACGCGCCAAGCCGTCGAGACCCTGAAGTACAAAAAGATCGGCGCAAAACGGCTGGTGCTGGCCTACATGGATATCGGAGCTGCGGCGAGTTACAAATATTACTGGAAAGAAAATTGGCGCGAAGGCTCGCCCAGCTGGATCCGCGAGCCGTTCCGCGACAACCCGGACAAGTACCGTGTCCAGTACTGGCGCAAGCCCTGGCAGAACATCATCTTCGGCGATACCAATTCGTATGTATATGGGCTCATCGCCCAGGGCTTCGACGGCGTCGTGATCGAAGGCCTGGATGCCTATAAATTCTTCATTGGAAATCTTGAGGACGAAGAGGAAGACCAGTAAGCCGCAGGGAGTAAGGGGATGTCCGCAGTTAAATTGATTGCCGGTTTTCTGGTCGCAGCAAGCCTGATCATCAATACTGCAGCCAACGCCGACAATATCCCGCTGATCGATGCCCACAGCCAGTTACCGTCGCCCGAGACCGCCGCCAACGTCATCGAACTGATGGACAAGGCCGGTATATCCAAGGTCATTTTGTCGTTTCGTGGGGCCGGCAGGGCCAATCATGTAATTAAACTCGGAATAAAACACCCAGATCGCATCATCCCGTCAATAAAGACCAAGGGCATCAACTATATAGAGGGAACGGAAAAATTCTATTCGACTCTCGCCGGCCATTTAAAGAGCCCCGCTTTTGGAGCCATGGCCGAAACGATCCTGTGGCATGCAAAAAAAGGCAACAAAGCCCCCGAACAAATCGTCGATATCATGTCGAAGCAGGTTCAGACGTCTCTTAAGGCAGCCCTGAAAAAGGGCTGGCCGTTCATCATCCACATTGAATTTGCAGCCGCCAGAGCGGCCGGTGATGGTGAACGTTTCATGACAATGCTTGATGGCTTGCTGAAAGCTTATCCTGATCACCCATTTCCGATGATCCATATGGGGCAGCTTCAGGCAAAGGAAGTCGCCGCCCTGATTGGTAAATACCCAAATATTTATTTCATCACGTCGCACAGCAACCCGGTCATCGCTGGCAAGTCAGGCCAACCATGGGTCGATATGTTTATCGATGATGTGTTGGCACCAGAATGGAAAAAAATGATGATCGAGCACCCCGACCGATTCATTTTTGGCATCGACAATGTCTGGCCCCAACACTGGGGCGACATATACATCGAACAGGTGAATTATTGGCGAAATGCGTTGGCCGAATTGCCGCACGAAGTAGCCCACATGATCGGCCACAGGAATGCCGAACGGCTCTGGGGTCTGAATAACAAGTAAGCTGAAAAGTCGACTAAAAGTGACTTTCGGCAACCTGCTGGATCACGAAACCTTCTTCGGCAGGAAACCGCTTGGCGATGATAGAGACAGCCTCGGTCTCATCGCGCGCCGTTACGTTTCTGACGTGGACATCCGCCCACTGATCGTCAAAAAAATGATGGTGTTGGTTTTCTTTAACCATGGCCCTAACGTCTTTGTTGTACAAAGACACTTCGAACACATGATGACCGTTTATTGGCAGTTGCAGCATTGTACTGAGCCTTATCCGGTTGAAGTTTCCTTCTGGTGTATTCGTCCGGGGCGGGTCGGTTACCGCTGAAAAACGGATTTATCCCGCCAATATTTTCTGTCATCAAAATGTTACAATCGGATTGTTAACAAACCGTTTCGGCAAGTCAATTGATGACTTGAGAATCACTCTACAAATAAATTGTGGTGATTTTATGCGGCGATATCAGTCACTTAGAAAATGCTCAATCGTCAAGGCCAGCGTTGCAATCTAACGTGCTGGCTGACGGCTATCAAAAAACCGTACGAATCGTGTGGTTTTGATGTGTTTGCAACGACTTTTAGAAGGTATTTTCGGTGACCGGCGTAATATCGGTAATGACAAAACCGTGTTCAGGAGGGTGCTGACGGTTAATTTTGGCGCGCGCACCGTCTTCATCATGAGCTGAAACCTGGATGTAATGGGGGTCAGCCCATTCGTCTTCGTAACCTTCGTGTTTTTCCTGCACCGCAACGCGGTCACGCACTTCCTGATTAAAAACGACGACTTCAAATTTCGGCACGGTGTTTCTCCGACTGTAATCCCCAATATTGATCTAAGTATGAGCGAAAAAACATCAACATTCCATGAACAAAGGCCCCGACGGAATTATATCCGTCGAGGCCTTTGAAATTTGGTAGGCGCTACTGGACTCGAACCAGTGACCGATCCCTTAAAAGGGGATTGCTCTACCAACTGAGCTAAGCGCCCCCTGTAATAGGGGTTCCCTTGTCTTGGGAAGTCCGGAAAATAAGGTCCGGAACCGGGTCGGTCAACATCTTTCCGATATGTTGGGAACTATCCGTCCATTTCGGCGAAACGCGCGACCAGATGCTGCTTGACGCGGGACGAGACAAAATGCCCGACATCGCCGCCAAGACGCCCGATCTCCTTGACGAAACGCGATGAAATAAACTGATTTCGGTCCGATGCCATCAGGAACATCGTTTCGATAACATTGTTCAGCCGTGCGTTCATTCCGGCCATCTGAAATTCATATTCAAAGTCCGACACGGCGCGCAAACCACGAACAATGACCGATGCATCAACGTTTTCGGCAAACTCCATCAGCAGAGAATCAAAGGATTGCACCTCGATATCAGCTTCGGCGTTACCGTTCAGGGAACCCAGCTCTTCGGTAACCATGGCAACGCGCTCATCAATGCTGAACAGTGTATCTTTGCCCGTATGTTGGGCAACGCCGATAATCAGATGGTCAACGACCTTCGACGCCCTAACGATAATGTCCATGTGGCCGTTGGTAACCGGATCGAAGGTGCCGGGATAGATGCCGATTCGGATCTTACCCATATCTTTATTCCTCTTCGGCTTCAGATTCTGTGGCGGCTTCAGTCTCAGCCCCGGATTCAGTTTCGGCCTCAGCCTCTGTGCCTTCAGCAGTGTCGTCCTCGTCATCTTCACTTAAACTGCTGACGGACACCACCCTTTCGCCGTCTGCGACCTTGAAGATGGTGACGCCACGGGTCGACCGGCCAACGACGCTAATGCCGCTGACAGGGCACCTGATCAATTGGCCGTTGTCAGATACCATGACCAGTTGGTCTTCGCTGTCGACCGGGAACGAGGCAACGACAGGGATGGTTTTCTTCTTGCCGCGCTTGGTGTCGATACTGGCGATACCTTTACCGCCGCGTTTCGATATCCGGTAATCATAAGCCGAGGTGCGCTTGCCAAAACCGTCTTCGACAATGGTCAGGATGAATTGTTCGTTTGCCGCCATTTCGGCGAAAACAGGCTCGTTCAGGCGCGCCGCCAGGCCTTCATCCTTTGCCTTGTCGTCGGCACGGTCCGTGTAATCGCCGCCAACCAGACGCTTGGCCGCGCTGGACGATTGCAGATAATCATCGCGATCAGAGACTTCGGCCGCAACATGGCTCAACACCGACATGGACATGACGTCATCGCCCTTATCCAGGCGAATGCCCCGAACGCCCTTGGAATCACGACCGGAGAATATCCGCACGTCGGTAACCGGGAAACGAATGCACTTGCCGCCACGTGAAGACAACAGGACGTCGTCATCCTCGGAACAGGTCTGAACGCTGATCAGTTGATCGCCCTCTGCCAGTTTCATGGCGATTTTGCCGTTCTTCATGACGTTGGTGAAATCGCTCAGCCGATTACGCCGAACGCCGCCGGATGCGGTCGAGAACATGACAAACAGGTCGGCACAGCTTTCTTCGTCTTCTGGCAGCGGCAACAAGGTGGTGATGCTTTCGCCTTCGTCCAGCGGCAACAGGTTGATCATCGCCTTGCCCAGCGACGTCGGCGAGCCCAGCGGCAGTTTGTAGACCTTGAGCTTGTAGACAATGCCTGTCGACGAAAAGAACAACACCGGTGTGTGTGTGTTGACGACAAAAACCTGGCTGACGAAATCTTCTTCGCGGGTCGACATGCCGCTGCGACCCTTGCCGCCCCGGCGCTGTGCCCGATAGGTCGAAAGCGGCACGCGTTTCATATAACCGGTATTGGTGACTGTGACGACCATATCCTCGCGCTGGATCAGGTCTTCGATATCGTGTTCGAACTCGCTTTCCTGAATATCGGAACGACGCGGGTTGGCGAACTGCTCGCGCATTTCCATCAGCTCGTCGCGCAACACCTTCAACAACAGCTCACGCGATGCCAACAACGCCAGATGCCCCTCGATTTCCTTGCCCAGTTCACCAAGGTCCGATGCGATCTTGTCGCGTTCCAGCCCGGTCAGGCGATGCAGTCGCAATTCCAGAATAGCCTTGGCTTGTTCCAGCGACAGCTTGTATTTGCCTTTAACGACACCCCTGCCCGGCTCATCGAGCAGTTTGATCATTGGTTCGACATCGCTTGCGGGCCAGTTCTTGGCCATCAACTGTTCACGCGCCGTGGCGGAATCCTTGGCCGCCCTGATCAAGGCTATTACTTCGTCGATATTGGCGACGGCGACGGCAAGACCGGCCAATACATGGGCCTTTTCACGCGCCTTGCCGAGATCGAAAATGGTACGCCTGCGGATAACAACTTCGCGGAAATCGAGGAACGCCTGAAGAATTTCTATCAGGTTCATCAATTTCGGCATGCCGCCGTCGAGCGCCAGCATGTTGACACCAAAGCTGGTCTGCAACGGCGTAAACCGGAACAACTGCGCCAACACTACTTCGGCGATGGCGTCTCTCTTGATTTCGATGACCACGCGCACGCCGTCGCGATCGGATTCATCGCGTAGGTCCGATATGCCTTCGATCTTCTTGTCGCGTACGCATTCGGCCATTTGCTCGATCATGCGCGACTTGTTCACTTGATAGGGAACTTCGGTGACGATGATGGACTGGCGTCCTTTGCGACTGCCCGAGGTCACTTCCTCGATTTCAGTGCGCCCACGCATCACGACAGAGCCGCGTCCGGTGCGCAGGGCCGATAACAATCCCTGACGCCCGAGAATGGTGCCCCCGGTCGGAAAATCCGGACCCTGGACGTATTTCTCGATGATTTCTTCAAGATCAATGTCGGGCGTGTCAATCATCGCACAGCAGGCATCGATAACCTCGCCCAGATTGTGCGGCGGAATGTTGGTCGCCATGCCAACGGCAATACCGCCGGCTCCGTTAACCAGCAGGTTCGGATACTGTGCCGGCAACACCGTCGGCTCGTGTTCCGATTCATCGTAGTTGGGCTGGAAGTCGACAGTGTCCTTGCCAATGTCTTCCAGCAGCGCATGGGCCGAGCGCGCCATGCGGGCTTCGGTATAACGCATGGCGGCTGCCCGGTCGCCATCCATGGAACCGAAGTTGCCCTGCCCATCGATCAACGGCAGGCGCAGCGAGAAATCCTGAGCCATGCGGACCATGGCGTCGTAAATCGACTGATCACCGTGGGGGTGATATTTACCCATGACGTCACCGACGACACGGGCTGATTTGCGGAACGGTTTGTTGTATTCGTAACCACTTTCCTTCATCGAATAGAGAATACGCCGGTGCACTGGTTTCAGACCGTCGCGGACATCGGGCAAGGCACGCGACACGATCACACTCATGGCGTAATCGAGGTACGATCCCCGCATTTCATCTTCGATGGAAACGGGCATCATGTCGGACTCTTCAGGGGGCTCCACAGGCGGTCCCGATGGCGGGTCTTGAGGCGGTTCTGAAGGGTCTTCGTCGGGGCTATCTGGCGGCGGTGTGTCCGAAGGAGAGGTCACAAAAAATATCCAATAAAATCAAATTGTTATGAGCGCCCATTCACAATCAGAATCGGCTCCCTGAAAGGACTTGAAATGTAGCATGGACGGGCTTTGGACACAACCACGGCAAGGCCTGAAAATGCCCCGAAAAAAGGCTTTGAAAACACTGTTAAAATCAGTCTGAAAAATTCAAATCCAGCGATTTCCACAGGTCTGGTGCGAGGCCTTCGATGACATGGTTTGCAGACTGCTGAACCTCTTCCATCAGCCCCTTGTTGATGGGGTGCTGGCCGTGGCCGGCAAAGTGGCAGAACCAGGCATTATGGTAGTAGACGTTGACGCATTTGACGGCAACTTCGGGGTTTTCCATGACGAATTCACGCAGGTACAGAAACGGGTAATGGGTTGCAACGACCTTCGACCACGCCATATTGAATCGCTCGTCGATAAAGACGGCCATGTCTTCAGCCTGCAGCTCGTATGAATAAGGAATATTTTCGAACGATCCGTCTGCGGAATCGGCCTCGTACTTGGCGTAACACTGGCTTAGGAAGTCATTGTGCCGCTTCGGCTGGAAAACGAACATGCCGGTGTTGATGTACTTGTCGACAGGCTTCAGATACCCAAGGTTCTTATAGACATCTTCCATGTGCAGCGGCGGCACGTCGATTTTGGTGCTGTTCTTGCGGAACAACTGGTCAAGAATGTAATAGCGCTCAGCCGTGTCCTCGAGCGGTGACAGGGTCGAATTGTAATCAGCGACAGCGATCTTGTCAGACCCGGTCTGCTCGACCGCTGAGACGACGCACGGTGCCGTTCGTGCGTTGATCAGGATATCGGTGTCCATCCAGACCACATGGTCATAGTCGCTGACACCCGGCACCAAACCGATCAGAAGCTTCTGCCAATGCAAGGATTTCCGAGATAAATCACAACTTTTATCGATAACGTCGGTCAGCACGATGATGTCATAGCCGTGCTTGTCGGCATAGGCCCGCCAACTGCGGCTGACTTGGCTCTCGAACTCATCGACATAGCGTTCGCCGATAGCCAGGGTGACGAGCGCTTTGTTGTTTTTCTTCATGCTGTTCCGGGGACTGCCTAGAACGGGATCTCGTCGTCGAGATCGCCCCCCGGTGCACCACCGCCACCGGCGCCACCGCCAGAGCTGTCAGGCCCGGATTGTGGGCCAGAATCACCACCACCGGAATATCCGCCGCTGTCACCGCCGGAATACCCACCACCGCCGCCGCCTTCGCCACGGCTGTCGAGCATGGTCAGCTCGCCGCGGAAGTTCTGCAACACGACTTCTGTCGAATACTTCTCGATGCCGCTGTTGTCCGTCCACTTACGGGTCTGCAAGGAGCCTTCGAGGAACACCTTTGATCCCTTGCGCAAATATTTCTCGGCAATGTCGGCCAGATGGTTGTTGAAGATGACGACCCGGTGCCATTCGGTTTTTTCCCGACGCTCACCGCTGTTCTTGTCTTTCCATTGCTCGGACGTGGCAATAGACAAATTGACGATCTTCTTGCCGTCCTGGGCGAAACGAACTTCCGGATCGCGGCCCAGATTCCCGATCAGCATGACCTTGTTAAGGCTGCCTGCCATGAAAGTAACTCCCTGATATAAAAAGTTATTCTTAAACTATGTCGGTCATCCCCCTGCCCCGTACGGGCCTTGGCGACTCCCCTAATCGTTCCGGACTCTACCTTATGGACCTGCCCCTCGCCAGAGCCGTTTATCCACATGCTGAAGGCCATCCCGGAATCTGAATATGATGCCAGACAAGCATTCCCCATTGCAAGAACATTTCATGAACATTACCCTTTATGCAGGGATTCGGCACACGCCACCTTTACGACCACGCCGTTCCCCTATATTTACTGGGGTTTCGGCCATTATTCAGGCATCTATGACATGAGCATCGACAAAATCAGTATCCGTGGCGCGCGCGAGCATAATCTTCGCAATGTCGATGTTGATATCCCACGCGATCAGTTGACCGTGATTACCGGCCTGTCCGGATCGGGCAAGTCGTCCCTCGCCTTCGATACAATCTATGCCGAAGGCCAGCGCCGCTATGTGGAAAGCCTGTCGGCCTATGCGCGCCAGTTCCTGGAGCTGATGCAAAAGCCCGATGTCGACCATATTGAGGGCCTGAGCCCTGCCATTTCCATCGAGCAGAAGACGACCTCGCGCAATCCGCGTTCGACCGTCGGCACGGTGACGGAAATTTACGATTACATGCGGCTGCTGTTTGCCCGCACCGGCATCCCCCACTCGCCCGCGACCGGCCTGCCCATCGAAAGTCAGACCGTCAGCCAGATGGTTGACCGGGTGATGGCAATGGATGAAGGCATGCGCCTGTATCTGCTGGCCCCCATCGTGCGCGGCCGCAAGGGTGAATATCGCCGCGAATTACAGGAACTGGCGAAGCGCGGCTTCCAGCGGGTCAAGGTCGATGACGAACTGTATGAAATCGACGATGTCCCGACGCTCAATAAAAAAGTCAAACACGACATCGAAATCGTCGTCGACCGGTTGGTGCTGAAACCGGGATTGGAGCAACGTCTCGCCGACAGCTTCGAAACGGCGCTGGGCCTGGCCGATGGCCTTGCCTTTATCGAGAATGCCGACGACGGCAGCAAGACACCGTTTTCCGCCAAATTCGCCTGCCCGGTATCGGGCTTCACCATTGATGAGATCGAACCGCGCCTGTTTTCCTTTAACAACCCGTTCGGGGCCTGCCCGTCGTGCGATGGTCTGGGAACGGAAATGTATTTCGACCCGGAACTGGTCGTCCCCGACGACCGACTGTCGTTGGAAGAAGGCGCCGTCGCGCCGTGGGCCAATTCGACCTCGCAATATTATCGCCAGACTCTGGAAAGTCTGGCTGGGCATTTCGATTTCAAGACAACGATGCCGTTTGCCAAGCTGAAAAAGGCGGTCCGCGAGATGCTGCTGTATGGCTCCGACGAAGAAGACGTGACCATGCATTACAACGACGGCCACAAGTCCTATGACGTCAACAAGCCGTTCGAGGGTGTGATCCCGAACATGGAGCGGCGTTGGCGCGAGACCGATTCATCGTGGGTGCGTGACGAACTGGGCCGTTACCAAACCGTCACCACGTGTGATGACTGCGGCGGCCATCGCCTAAAAGCCGAAGCGCTGGCGGTCAAGCTCGACGGTCTGCACGTATCGGAAGTCGCCGAGATGTCCATCAATACAGCCGCAGTGTGGTTCAAGAAATTAAACAAAACGCTGTCGAAGAAACAATCGCAAATCGCCGAGCGGATCCTGCGCGAGATTAACGAACGACTGGGGTTTCTGGTCGATGTCGGGCTCGAATACCTGACGCTCAGCCGTTCGTCTGGCACTCTGTCAGGCGGCGAGAGCCAACGCATTCGTCTGGCCTCGCAGATTGGATCGGGTCTTACCGGCGTTCTGTATGTGCTCGACGAGCCGTCCATCGGCCTGCATCAGCGCGATAACGCCCGCCTACTGGAAACCCTGAAACGGCTGCGCGATCTGGGCAACACGGTGATCGTCGTCGAACACGACGAAGACGCCATCCTGACGGCAGACTACCTGATAGACATCGGCCCCGGTGCCGGTGTCCACGGTGGCGAGATCGTCGCCCATGGCCTGCCTGACAAGGTCATGAACAACCCCAAGAGCCTGACAGGTCAATACCTGACCGGGAAAAAACAGGTGCCCATGCCGACAACCCGGCGGGTCGCTAAAAAGGGCCGTAAGCTGACGGTCAAGGGCGCGCGCGCCAATAACCTGCAAAATGTATCTGTCGATTTTCCGCTCGGCACCTTTACCTGCATCACCGGAGTGTCGGGCGGTGGCAAATCGACATTGATTATCGAGACCCTATATCGAGCGCTGGCACGTCGCCTGCACCGCAGCCGCCTGCATGCCGGTGACCATGATTCCATTGAGGGTCTGGAACTGATCGACAAGATCGTCGACATCGACCAATCCCCCATTGGCCGAACACCACGTTCCAACCCGGCCACCTATACCGGCGCCTTCACACCGATCCGCGAATGGTTCGCCGGACTGCCCGAGGCCAAAACACGCGGCTACAAGCCGGGACGCTTTTCCTTCAACGTCAAGGGCGGGCGCTGCGAGGCCTGTCAGGGCGACGGCGTCATCAAGATCGAAATGCACTTCCTGCCGGACGTGTACGTGCAGTGCGACGTCTGCACCGGGCATCGCTATAACCGCGAGACGCTGGAAATCCGTTTCCGTGACAAGTCCATCGCCGATGTGCTGGACATGACAATTGATGAGGCCACCGAGTTCTTCAAGGCGGTGCCGTCGATCCGCGACAAGATGGCGATGCTGCAAAAGGTCGGGCTGGGCTACATCCACCTGGGTCAGCAGGCGACGACGCTCTCGGGTGGCGAGGCGCAGCGTGTGAAACTGGCCAAGGAACTCTCAAAACGTGCCACCGGCAAAACGCTGTATATCCTTGATGAGCCGACCACCGGCCTGCACTTCGCCGATGTCGAAAAACTGCTTGAGGTGCTACACGCACTGGTCGATACCGGCAACACGGTGATCGTCATCGAACATAATTTGGAAGTCATCAAGACCGCCGACTGGATTGTCGATCTGGGTCCCGAAGGTGGCAACAAGGGCGGCAAGATCGTCGCCGTCGGCACCCCCGAACAGGTTGCCAAGACCAAGGGCAGCTACACCGGCCAATACCTGAAGCCGTATTTCAAAAAAGGCAAGGCGAAGAAACGGGCTTAAGACAGAAGCGTCGTCGCCCCTCTGAAGCGTAAGTTTCATAGATGTAGTCAGGTACGGGAACCAACACTCCTGACTCTAGCGACGGCCCGATGGCAGGCGTACGCGTACTGGATCTGGCGACCTTTGTCGCCGCGCCGTATGCGGCATCGATCCTGGGTGAATTCGCCGAAAAAGCCGATATGGGGCGGCTTCTGACTCAAAGCGGCCATTTTGGTTAGAATAAAGAAAGCGTTAGTCCTTAAGAGCCGCGGCTATTTCCTTTTCCTTGCCCACACAATCTGAAACGTAATCCATATCGCTTCCAAGAATGTGTTCTTGCAGCCACGATTGAAGAAAATCCTTAATTTCTACTTCCAAATCACCACTGCGGTTGAGAATAAAACGATCCCGAGCATCTATTACTTTCTCAGTTAGAACTTGATGCAATTCCTTGTGGGCTTCATATCCCGAATAGCCACACACCTTCATAATCTTCTCTTCACGAACAAAGTGATAATTCGTGTATTCCAGTAATCCTGAAAAAATGGAGTCTGTAACGAAAATTCCCTCATCTTTGTCACAGGCGCCAATAAATTCGTTTAGGTAACTAACCAGGATCTTATGATCATCATCAAGGGCGTCGATACCAACACTCATATCAGAATTCCAGATTATCTCCCCCTCACTCATTCTTAGCTCCTATTCCTTAGATGTACTTTTGCTAACGACAGCACCAAGTCCGGCAAAAGTTTCTGCTCCCTCTGCTCCACTGTAACCGTGTACTTGTTATGAAATAACTAAACGCATTGTGTTGATGTAGAAACTATTAACTTCTGCATAATGGAGCAACCAGATGAACAATTGCCGTTACAAGTTGTAAAAAACAGGAACGCACCTACATGAAGTAGGGTTAACTTTTACTCATTACTAAGGGCTACGCCTAAACAGATATGTCCAGGTTGTCGGGTGGGGAACAATATGCGCAGCAATGCAAAATATTGGTATGGAATAGCGGTCTTTATGCTGGCTGCTATGATCATCGTGTTATCTGGGTGCGATGAACAACCGGAAACTAAAACCGTAACCATTACCGTCCAAATGTTTGAGGGCCCCGAATACGACGCCATGGTGCCGACGGCTGCCTATTGGAACGAGCATTACTCGGCAAAAACCGGAATAACCGTAAAACCCACATATTTGAATCGCATTGGTTATTTCGAAAAGCTTCATATTCAATTGATCGCCGGGCAAAGCGAGCCAGACATCGTTCATCCGTTTTCCCTGCATCTTGGCCAAATAAATAAATATCTGGAGCCACTGGATTCCTATCTGAGTAATCCCGACTTGATGAAAGCACCGGATGGCAGTGAGCTTGACAAAGATACGGTCTTATCGGCCGCCTGGAAAACGGTGATGGTTTCGGACAAAAAGACTTACATGGTTCCGGTAGATATGAGCGAGGTCATTCTTTTTTACCGTAAAGATCTGATAACAGAACCACCCCAAACCTGGGATGATTTTATTAACGTAGCCAGGAATTTTACCCAATCACATAATTCAAATTCGCCCACCCCTTATGGCGCCATCGTTCAGGGCAAGTATGAAATGTGGACATTCTGCGCCGCCCTGGAGACATTTTGGCCGTTTGGTTCCAGCCTGGTTGATGAAGGGGGTAAGAATCTGGGATTTAAAGGGCCTGCCACCAAACGGGCATTTCAAGTGTTCGAGACCCTGACCAAGGATAAAATCCTGCCCCCGGGTGCAGAGAATGCGGAATATCCTCAGGTTGCAGAGGCCGTAAAAAGTGGCCGTGTTGCAATGGCCATTCAGTGGAATGCCTTTTACAACGAGCTTATCGACCCTGTCCGTTCTCCCAAGGTCTATGACAAATTTGACATTGCCCCACCGCCGGGAGTGCAAAACAGCGACGGATCGCTCAGCCGGTCGATGTATGTACAAACCATTGGGCTGGCTGTTAACCGGGCCTCGAAAAACAAGGAAGCGGCAATGCGTTTCCTGACATGGGCTTCATTGGGGGAAGGGGCCCTTGTGTACAACAAGGCAGGTGGCTCGTCGCCGATTAAACCCGTCTGGGAAGGGCCCGACGCTGTTATGCCATACCGAAAACTGGCACCGTGGGTACCAGGGTTGCTCATGCCCTTGGAGAAGTCATAAAAAATGATGATGGGCATCCGTTGTACATGTTCGGGACCATTCAGGACATTACCGAACGAAAACATTCAGAAGAAACCCTTCGAAAATTATTCCGTGCTCTCGAGCAAAGCCCCAATGCTGTTTTTATTACTGATCTTCAAGGCACAATTGAATACATCAATCCAAAATTCACTGAAATAACCGGCTATACCCAGGAAGAGTCCTTGGGGCAAAACCCCCGTATCCTAAAATCCGAAAAAACGTCAAAGGAATTATATAATAATCTTTGGAGAACCATTCGCCGTGGTGAGGAATGGAAGAGCGAAATTATGGACAAGCGGAAAGATGGCAGTCATTTTTGGGCCTATGAAACAATTGCCCCGGTAAAAGACGACCACGGTCTCGTTACCCACTACATCGCAACGCACGAGGACATAAGCGAGCGTAAAGATTCCGAGTTTGCCATAAAAACCGCACTGGAACATGCAGATATCGCCAACCGGGCCAAGTCAGAACTGTTAGCCAACATGAGCCACGAGTTGCGTACTCCTCTCAACGCGATCATCGGTTTTTCGGGCGCCATCAAAATGGAAGCATATGGCCCTATCGGGAATGATAAATACAGGGATTACGTCTCGGACATTGCCAGTTCCGGACAACATCTACTGGAACTCATAAATGATATTCTAGACGTTTCAGCCATTGAGGCCGGAATGGTGGAACTCCAAGAGGGAGACATTGAGATTCCCAATATTGTTGAGTCATCCATTCGACTCGTCAAGCACCGGGCCGAACAGGGGGAAATTGAATTGAATATCAACGTTGATGATAGCTTGCCAATGCTTCATGCAGATGAACGGCGAATAAAACAGATACTGCTCAACTTGTTGTCAAATGCCATAAAGTTTACACAGCCTGGTGGCGAAGTTTCTTTGAACGCTACACTTGATGAAAATAATGGGCATGTCTTCACAGTGTCAGATACCGGTATTGGTATGAACAATAATGAGCAAGCCAAAGCGATGAAACAATTTAGTCAGGTGGATAGTGGCCTGAACAGAACACAAGAGGGAACTGGACTTGGGCTGCCGCTCACCCTGGGATTGGTTGAACTCCATGGCGGAACTTTGGACATCGATAGTACGAAAGACGAGGGGACGAGGGTAACGGTTCGTTTTTCACAAGAGAGAACCATCGTTTCTTGAAAAAGAAAAAACGGTTCCTCCTTGCAATGGGGGCTGATTGCTTTATGTAGATATCCTTAAATATTAGAATTTTCTAAAGTATGGATCCCCCCAACGTGATCAAGCCCACACTCGCCGCTTTCGCCGAGCGATTTTCCACCGCCGATTTAAGAAACACCGACCTGCCGCCGTGCACCCCCGGTTGCATCATGACCGAAGTGCTGTCCGGCCTGACCGTTGCGTTGGCGCTGGTCCCGGAAGCCGTCGCCTTTTCATTCGTCGCCGGCGTCCATCCGCTGGTCGGCCTTTATGCCGCCTTTATCGTTGGCCTGATTACAGCGGCCATCGGTGGCAGGCGAGGAATGATTTCAGGCGCCACAGGCGCGCTGGCCGTTGTCATGGTGGCACTGGTCGCCAACCACGGTATTGAATACCTGTTCGCCACCGTCGTGTTGATGGGAACATTGCAAATCCTTGCCGGTATTTTCCGATTGGGTAAATTCATTCGGCTGGTCCCTCACCCGGTCATGCTGGGGTTTGTGAACGGCCTCGCCATCGTTATTTTCCTGGCCCAGATGACCCAGTTTCAGGTGCCCGGACTCGACGGCGTAAAAGTCTGGATGACCGGTATACCGCTGGCAACCATGTTGGGACTGGTGGTGCTGACCATGGCCGTTATCTGGGTGATGCCGAAAATCACCAATATCATTCCGGCCCCGCTGGCCGGCATCCTGGTGGTTGCCGGGATTGTCATCTTCTTTGGTGTTGATGTTCCCCGCGTCGGCGATCTGGCGTCGATCAAGGGCGGCTTGCCGATGTTTCATATTCCAACCGTACCGCTGAACCTCGAGACGCTTTCGGTGATATTACCCTATGCGCTGATCCTGGCCGCCATTGGTCTGATCGAAAGTCTGCTGACCCTTAATCTGGTCGGCGAGATTACCGGTCGGCGCGGCGGCGCGTCCCAGGAGTGCATCGCCCAGGGGTTGGCTAACACAGTCACCGGATTTTTCGGCGGCATGGGCGGCTGCGCGATGATCGGCCAGTCGATGATTAATGTGAAGTCCGGCGGGCGAACCCGTATCTCCGGCCTGTCAGCGGCCTTGTTCCTGCTTGCCTTCATTCTTGTCGCATCCAGCCTAATCGAGCAGATCCCGCTGGCAGCCCTGGTCGGTGTCATGTTCATGGTGGTTGTCGGCACGTTTGCCTGGCAGAGCCTGACCATCCTGCGTCGCATTCCGCTGACCGATGCCTTCGTCATGATTTTGGTGACCATCGTCACGGTCGTCAGCGACCTTGCCATTGCCGTCGTCGTCGGCGTTATTGTATCGGCCTTGATTTACGCATGGAGCAACGCGACGCGCATTCATGCCTCGACCCAGGAAACCGCCGACGGCACCAAGGTCTATCAAATCGAAGGACCGTTGTTCTTCGGCTCCATCGAAGGCTTCAATGAACTGTTCAACCCTGACAACGACCCTGATGTCGTCATCGTCGACTTCATGAACAGCCGCGTCGCCGATCAGTCGGCCCTGCAAGCCATCGAGGCTCTGGCCGTGAAATATGAAACCCACGGCAAGACACTGCAACTTCGCCACCTGTCCCACGACTGTCATCGGCTGCTTAAACGCGCCGGTCAGTTGATGATCGATTCAGACGATGATCCCGATTACGGGCTGGTCGTCGATTACCGGGTAAAGACGGGCATTCTCGGCGGCGGTCACTAAAAACTTCAGGGAACCGGCAAACGCCATAGGCGCTCGGCATTGCCATGGGCCAGGGCGTGGGCGACATCGAGCGGCAGTGTACTCAGCGCCTTACGCCACAGGGCTGCCTGTTTGAGATAACTTTTACCCCAGTCTTGCGGCCAGACGTTATCGAAGGTGAGGATGAAGCGGTCTGGGTGCTCCAGCATCAACGCCTTCCAATTGTCTGCCAGTTTTTTACCACTGAACAGGTTTGCCCACGGCTGACCCGGATTCTTGGCGATGCTGACCGGGTTGCTGTGAGACATCATGAAATAGACGTTGCGATGATCAGCGATCAACTGCCCGACATCGGCGGCATATAGCTGGCCCATGTGAATGAGCACGAAGGGGTGTCCGGAGTGGTTGCGGGCCATCTTCTTGAAGCTGGCCAGAAACGTTTCTTTTCGATTCTTCGCCGCACGGAATTCGTAGTGTGCGATATATGGCCAATTTTTCCGCAAGGCGATGTCCAGAAGCACCCGCGATTGGGGACTGTCGATGGCAACGTTGATTTCCGGTGCCTTCCGACCTTTCTGGGCATGATACAAGATTGCCTCGGCCATCGCCTTGAACACAGGCTGTGAGACCTGAGTATTTATCAACTCCTGAAAATTTGGCTTGTTGAAATTGAAACCCCTGCCCTTGCTGCGAACAGCGGCAGTAATCCGGTCTGGATGGCGAGCGGCGAAATCAGCAACATCCTGTGGCGAGCGATCATTGCGCGCCGACAGAATGGTGTGACGGACACCAGCCTTGTCCATCAAGGGAATGATTTTATCGGACGATAGCCCTTTCGCCATCTGGCTGTGAGCATCAACGAAATACAGATCCGGCATGTCATCGGCAAGACTTGCCTTGGTCATTAGCAGAGCCAAAACGATGATTGCCAATTGGATTGAGATGAAATGCGCGATACGGACAAACGACATGACAATTCCCTTCATTTCAAGGTGCCGTCAATGCTATCAAAAAAAAAATGTGGGCATCAACTTTCGTGGTCACTGCGCGTCGCCAGCCAGATACCGGTGACGATCAAGGCGACACCCGGAATGTGAAATATCTCGACCCGTTCACCAAGGAAGGCCATCGCCAACAGGGCTGAAAATACCGGCAGCAGATGCAGGAACGGTCCGGCACGAATGGCCCCGATTTCGGCGACCCCCCGGTTCCAGGCGAAATAAGCGACGATAGACGCGAACACGGCGACATAACCGATGGTCACCAGATTGGCGACGTTGATATCCATCGTCAGGCCGCGACCCAGTTCCCACAGATATAACGGCGCCGTCAGCACCACCCCGGCCCCGGCAATCGAAACAACCAACGTTTTAGCCGACACGCCGTCCGGCCGATCCTTCAAAATGACCGAATAGAACGCCCACATGGCGACTGCGGCGAGCATCCACAGGTCACCGGCCTGAAACGTCAGTGATGCCAGCACGTCCAGATCGGCACGGCTGATAATCACCAGCACCCCGGCAATGGAAGCGACGATCCCGGCCATCTGGCGCGCCGTTGGTCGGTCGCGATGAATGACCCAGGCGACGCCCGGAATAAAAATCGGAATAACCGCAATCATCAACCCGGCATTGATCGCCGTCGTTGTTTGCAGGGCGGTATAGACAAAGCTGTGGAACAGGACGACGCCCGACATCGTCAACGCCAGCAACCATTTCAGGTGTTGTCTTAGGACCGGCCAGTCGGCAATCACGCTGCGTATGGCAAACGGTGCCAACACGATCAAGGCGACGCCCCAACGATAAAAATTCAAGGTTAACGGCGGGATGTCGCCGTGCATGGCGCGCGCGACGACAAAATTCCCGGCCCATATTGCCGATGACATAGCCAACAGCAGATAAGAAAGGGTCGTGCTATCGACTTTGAGGTTAGCTCTGACTTTCAATCGGCAGGCCTTTGTTGTTCCAACTGACCATGCCGCCCTTGACTACGGCAACGTTGACAAAACCGGCCTTTTTCAAAACCCGCGCCACCCGTGGGGAACGGTTGTGGGTACGGCAGATAACGAAGACCTTTTCGTTCTTCAACGCTTCCAGATCACCACCTGCGCTCTTCAATCGTTTGCCGATTTCATTACCCTGCAAATTGACCGCGCCCGGCATATGGCCCAGCTTGCCGGTGAATTCATCGGTCGTGCGGACATCGATGACGACAACTTCTTCACCGTTCTGCATCAGTTCGTTAACCATCGACGGCTCGACAAACGGAACGCCCGCAACCATGCGCGGGATCATACGCATCATCACGATCGACACCGCAATAATGGCGATCGGATACAACAGGTCACTGGAAAAAGCGTCAAGGAAACTAGAGTCCACAGCAAGGCACCTCGGATATGGAATAAATAAGGGTCAATCAAACTTTCCGAAAGGTAAGCCCGTTGATTGTTCGTTGCAAGTAGCTGCCCGTGCGTTTATGAGTGCGCCTATGACATCAAATCCCGTTCACATCATTGGCGGCGGACTGGCTGGCAGCGAAGCCGCATGGCAACTGGCACGCCGTGGCGTCACTGTGACCCTGCACGAAATGCGCCCCGACCAAGGCACCGACGTTCATGTCACAGGCGGACTGGCGGAACTGGTCTGTTCCAATTCGTTTCGATCCGACGATGCCGAATTCAACGCCGTCGGCTTACTGCATGCGGAAATGCGCGCTCTCGACTCACTGATTGTGCAATGCGCCGACACCCACAAGGTTCCGGCCGGCGGCGCGCTGGCCGTTGACCGGGAAGCCTTCAGCCTGGCCGTCGAAGAAGCCCTCGCGAACGAGCCACTGGTCAGCATAGAGCGCGGCGAAGTCGCCGGGCCCTTCCCTGATGACTGGGACAGCATCATCGTCGCCAGTGGGCCGCTGACATCAGACAAACTGGCCGACACCGTGCGCGAACTTACTGGCAAGGACGCACTGGCCTTTTTCGACGCCATCGCACCGATTGTCTATACCGACAGCATCGATTTCGACAAAGCCTGGTACCAGTCGCGCTATGATAAGGGCGACGGCAAGGATTATATCAACTGCCCGCTCGACAACGTCCAGTACGCCGATTTCATCACCGCCCTTAACGAAGCCGAGAAAGTCGAGTTTCGCGAATGGGAAGGCACGCCCTATTTCGAAGGTTGCCTGCCGATTGAGGTGATGGCGGCACGTGGACCAGACACCCTGGCCTATGGGCCGATGAAACCGGTCGGCCTGACCAATCCGCACAACCCGACGGTAAAACCACGCGGTATTATCCAACTGCGTCAGGACAATGCACTTGGCACGCTGTACAACATTGTCGGTTTCCAGACCAAGCTGACCTATGGCGAACAGAAGCGCATCTTCCGCACCATACCGGGTCTGGAAAATGCAAAATTCGCCCGCCTTGGCGGCCAGCACCGCAATACGTTTTTGAATTCACCGAAACTGCTGGACGACACCCTGGCCCTGAAGTCCCAGCCGCGCGTTCGCTTCGCCGGGCAAATCACCGGCTGCGAAGGCTATGTGGAAAGCGCCGCCGTCGGCTTACTTGTCGGGCGCTTTGTCGGTGCCGAACGTCACGGCGAAAAACCGAGCCAGCCGCCAGTCACGACGGCCATCGGCGCGTTGCTCAATCACATCACCAAGGGAGCCGATGAAAAGACGTTCCAGCCCATGAACGTCAACTTCGGGTTATTCCCACCACTCGACGGTGATGAGGGACTGAATGAAAAAGGCAAACGACTGAAGGGCAAGGACCGCAAACAGCGCCTAAGCCAGCGTGCTATGCGCGATCTTGACGGCTGGAAATAACATGAACCGCATCGGCACGCATAATCGTGCCATTGACACCATCCAACGCCCCCGGCGTCAGTTCCCGGCACAACAGGCGTGACGGTCCCTCGCCCGGCATGATAATGGCATGGGCCGAGGCCGACGAATAACCGAAGTTTTTGTAATAGTCCCTGTCGCCGACCAGAAGCACCGCACTGTGCCCGAGCTTTTTAGCGGCCCGGTGACCGTGGTTCATCAACGCCTTGCCGATGCCTGCGTTCTGTCTTTTCGGCGCGACGCCCAGCGGCCCCAGCAGCAGCGCCGAGATGGCATCATTGCCGATATACACCGGCCAGAACCTGAGCGTGCCAACAATGCCGTCTTCGTCACGGGCGACGAACGACAGGTCATCTGTCGGCTGAATACCCAGACGATAGGCATACGACGTCTTGTCTTCTCGAGCAGGGCCAAAGGCCTTGTCGAGAATCCTGTCGATCGCTCCGATATCTTCGGGCAATTGCTCGGCAATCGTAATCATTGAAATTATCCGCAATTAACGTGCTCAATCCCGCTGGAAATAAGGCCAAGCGACGGTTTTGTCAATCCCCGCCTGCCTCACCCATTGGTAATATGGTCTCACCCGCCAGCAGGTCTTCGACAAAATACGCAGCCAATTCATTTCGGCCAGCAACGTCAGCCTTTTGGTAGATCGCACTGCTTTGGCTTTTTACGGTTCCGGTTCGCGTATCGCGCAGGTCTGATATCTCCTGGGTCGACAACCCCTTGATCAGCAGCAGCGCCACATCGCGTTCAGAAGGCGACAGTTTCCAGGCATCGAACTTTGCATAAATAACTTCCAGCAACTCGCCAGAGGCAACTTGAACAGATGCCTGGGCGTCGCGGTGTTCACCGAGCAACAATTTTATCTGCCAGCCAATTGCAACCAACGCAAAGGCCAGGGTGACCGTTGTGATCATTTCAATCGTATCGTGCTCGATCCACGGGGACGCGATGTCCACGTGAAAAATATCAGCCGCAACATCAATCAGGAAGAAAGTCTCGCATATGGCGATGACGACAAAGGAAACGACGAGGGATTGAACCTCAAATCTTGTTTTGTTTTTCATCACACCCCTCAACCCTGCAATCCCTCTCGGTCAGAATAGTAACAACGCAAAATCACAACACAAGCGAAGCGTTTTCATCAATCATCGTCATAATCGCCTTGATTTCCCCTTTTGTGACAAGCAATGCAGTTGGCTTTTGATTTTACCGTTGGATCATTCCATGCCCAATCGGGGACTTCTTTCCTGTGTTCACGTACCCAGTATGGCGTTTCCGTGATCCTGAGGGGAGCCGATGAATCGGATAATCCGCGCATGAATTTTCCGTCCTTCCAACCGGAATCTGCCGCATGCTCCACATGGTATTTCTTGATGTGACTGACCGCCTTTTCATCCAGCGACGCATCTTCGCCAAAATGATTGGACAACCCGTCCATGATTTTGATCCACGATTTCTTCGGCAGCATTTGTGGCTGGAATGCCATATGACAGGCACCGCATTCTTCGATAACGACCTTGTCATCAACAGGTCGGTAGCGTTCGTCGGCCTGGGCCATGAAACTGCTTAGTACAGTCGCGGCGACGGCAAGGGTAACTATTGATTTAACTAACATGTTTCTTCTCCTGTGTGTGGGGCGTTATTGAGTGGCCATGAATGTCAGGAAATCGCCTTTTTCCATGGCTGTGCAAACGCGCCCAAGGACACTCTTGCAGTTACGGCGGAACCATTTTGCGAGCTTCTTGGATTCCGTATACCGATCAGGGGTCCGAGACAGGGCCATTGGGGCAATTTCTTTCCCGGCCCGGGTTTGACCGACCGTCACCGGACTATCGGAATGACAAGACGTGCAAGACGGCGTGTCCGGTTTTCCTGTCGCCGGGCGCGAGAAAAAAAGCATCCGTCCGCGCTCGGCAGAAAATCCCGTAAAACCTTTATCAGCGGACGTCACCTCGGCGGTATAACGGGCGATGGTGTCCTGTAACATGCCCGCAACGGCAGGCCCGCTCACGAAGCAAGCTGCGAACACTGCCGCAATCAAAAGTCGGCGACCGGATACAATTGAAAATGTGCTCATGATTTATCTCCTGATGGTAAATGAATTTTGTCGTCGTCAAACCGACCCGACTCCGCATCCTTGTGACAACCCTGACAGTTGACTTTCGAGCCGACGGATTTCAGGCGGTATACAGACTCGTTGATGTCTCGGTGTTGTTTTTTCCAGCGACGGACATCGGTCATGCGAAAAGACGGGGTATCGATGCGACCGATGCGGTTTGCGACTTCCGTATCGAACGTCCCGGCATGGTTTTCAACAAGGTAGGCACGAATGTCGGCGATGGTTCCCTCATCGAGAGACGCGTCTTCACCATAATGATTTTCCAGTCCATTCATGACGGATCGCCACGCTGCCGCGGTGCGCAGGCTGGGGTGATAGGCATCGTGGCAATCGCCGCACTCGGCGACATAATCGGCCGGCGTTTGGATATTCCGCCAACCGGACGGGGTAACGGAAGCCATGGCGACCCCGACTACAATCAACAAACCGGTAATTGATGCGAACCAGACAGCACCACGTGCGGTATGTGTTCCATCGGGACCATTCGCACGTTTGTCTGACGACATTTTATTGCCGATCATCATGACGGCGAGGACCGGGTGTTTAAAAATGCGTGTATCTACAAAGACGCCGAGCAGGTGAATTGCAACAGCCCAGAGCAGACCCAAAGCGGCGATTTCATGAACTTCTCTGCTGATATTTCCTATCTGGTACACGGTCACGAAGGCCAGCGGCCCCAGATTTTCACGCCCCCCCAGCGCCAACACCCCGGTGATGACCAATGCGACCAGTAAAAACAGCAGAACGACGATCATCCACGCGCCCGCCGGGTTATGCCCGACGAATATGCGAGGTGTTCTGTGCAGAACAGATATTAGATGTTGATGTAAATCGCTGAGCTTCAGCGGGAAAGATCTAAATCGGCTGTAAGGACTGCCGAAGACACCCCAGACCAGACGAAACGCCAGCAGCACCCCGAGTGCATATCCTGCGACACTGTGCAGGTCGAGCCACCATTCCGGGGTAAGGAACCCGGTAATTGCCGCAACGACGACGGCCACCACCATTGCCCAGTGGAAAAGCCTGAGCGGTAAATCCCATACCCGGGTCATCTGTGGTGATTGTTTCGTTTGTAATTTGGCTTCCATCTGCCAACGATGCCCGGTTGCGATGCACCCAGCAATCAACCCGAGTGCTGTTCACGGGCAAACAGGACTATGGTTTATGTTTTTTTAGTCACGCCCACCTGTTCAAGATAAGAGACGAACATAACGTCCCCTTTTACGACGTCATCAATAAAGAAATTAGCCATTCCTTCGAAGCAATCTTTGAGTTTTCCTCGTTCCGCCATGTCTTGACACAATCTTTTGACAATGTTTGCCCGCTCCAACAATCCATCATGGTATTCGCAATGCTTCTCAATACCCGGGTATTTTATTTCTCTTAGAATGGCTTCTTCTCTTGCGAAGTGATTTTTTGCCACTTCAACGAACGAATCGAGAAGGCTCTTACACTGATCCATTTCTTTTGAGTCGATTGCCTCACTGACCAGATTAATGGTCTCGACAAGGTTTCTGTGATCCTCGTCAATCTCGTGATGTCCCGTCAAAAAGGACTCCAGCAATTCAATCTTCATTTGAGCGCCACCATAATTTTACCTTGGTTAATATATCTGTATGCAAGTTACTTTCATTTGAAACGACCTCTATTGGCTTGTCACGGTCAGGATAGATAACAGAAAGCCCACACGGCACGGATACACTCACCACATGGTTTTTTCCGCGCGCTCAAGCCATCCCTCATCATAAGCAACGCCATTAAGTTCCCCTTCGGAAATTTCCGTCATGATTTCACCAGCCGTAGGCAAGCCCTCGGACTGATCGCCATCGCTCCATAAACCGGCGCGCATGAGAGCCCGTGCACACTGAAAATAAACTTCCTCGATAGTAATTATGATGACGACCTTTGGCTGTTTACCCTGTCGTTCGAAACGTTCCGTAATCGCAGTATCCGCGCTTACTTGCGCCGTGCCGTTGACCCGGATCACATTATTCGATCCTGCGACCATGAACATGATGGAAACCCGCCCGTCACGCACAATGTTGCGCAAGGTATCAATACGCTGATTTCCTCTCCAATCAGGTAGAGCAAGAGTTTTGGCATCCAACACTTGCACGACAGGGCCGTCCTCTCCTCGTGGCGACCCGTCGGTGCCCTCCGGACCGACGGAACTGAGCACGCAAAAGCGCGAATGCTCAATCCATTTCCGGTAAGCAGGCGTCAGCACCGATGTCACCTTCAATAGGGCGGCTTTTCCCGGCTCGTTAAACAGACTTTCAAGTTCTTTAATACTTTTGATTGTTTGCATTGTCCGTCTCTACACATCTGAATTTGTTTGCGTCTTCACAGCAACAGGGACTCCTGTCTTTCTCATTAGATTATGAGTTTATCGACATTTTGAAAGACTACAATCACCCGCCCGGTCGGCAGATCAAGAAGTCCACAGGACACTCTTTCGCCATGGTTCTGGCACCGTCAGTTTCCCCTCATGGGGCGCTTCTGGATCGCATAGCTGGATGGACTGCCATGCGCCATGCCACTCATCTGGTAATGGGTATGGAGGCAAGACTTTTTCCTCTGCCTGAAATCCAAAGCGATCATAATAATTTGGATCACCGAGAACAAAGACACATCCAGCCTTAGAGGTTTCCATATGCTTGAATCCGGCCTGAACCAGTGTGCTTCCAATACCCTGTTTATGCAAAGCCGGTGTCACTGCAAGCGGGCCTAGCAGCGCCAGCATTTCCTCCGACTCTTCTAGTTGGCAAAACGTGAAACAGATATGCCCTGCGATTGCATTCTCATCCACCGCCACAATCGATAGAACACTCGGGCCAAAATCAAGAAGCTCCCTGACAAGCGGCAACAGGTCTTCTTCAGGGAAGGCATCCCCATAAATCTGCTCGATCCCGGCTAAATCACCGGGCTGGCTTTCGCGAATTTCAAGCTTGCTCATCATTGCCTCCAATAAAGGGGGTGCGCCCCATCACCGGATACTTGGGGTCGGTGTAACCGGGCGTCGACGGATGACCCGGTGCCACCAGCTTGTCGATCAGAGCTTCATCTTGGGCGGTAAAATCGTGCTTCAGGGCCGCCAGATAGTCCTTCCATTGAGCGAAGGTGCGCGGACCGGCAATCACCGATGTCACAAGCTGATTATTCAGCACCCAGTTGACGGCCAGATGCCCCGGCTTCATGCCGCGCTTTTCCGCGTATTTTTTGATCTTCTGGGCGATGATCAGGGATTCCTTGCGCCATTCGGTGGTCAGCATGCGCTCGTCATTGGCTCCCGCCCGGGTGCCCTTGCCCGGGGCCGATTTGGGGTCGTACTTGCCGGTCAGAATGCCTCGCGACAGTGGGCTATAAGGAACGACGCCTATGCCGTTGGACTCGCAGCACGGCAGATATTCGACCTCTGGCATGCGGTTCATGGCGTTGTAATAAGGCTGTCCACAGGCCGGCTTCGGCAATTTCAGGCGGTCACATATGCCAACCATCTCGGCGATCCGCCAGGCCCGGAAATTGGAAAATGCCCAATGGCGGACCTTGCCCGCCTTAATCAACTCGGCCATGGTTTTCAGGGTTTCTTCCATATCAACAGACATGTCGTCCAGATGCATGTAATAGACATCGATATAATCGGTCTTCAGGCGCTTCAGGCTGTCGTCACAGGCGCGCTTTATCCATTCCCGGCCAAGGCCGCGTCGTCCCGGCCCCATGTTGTTGCCGACCTTTGTCGCCAGCACCCAATGATCGCGATGACGGCGGATCAGCTTGCCAGTAATCCGCTCTGACTTGCCCTTGGCATAGACATCGGCGGTATCGATGAAGTTAACACCCACATCGTGGGCATGATCGACGATTTTTTTGGCCGTCGCATCATTGCAGCGCCCGCCAAACATCATCGTGCCGAGGCACAGTTTCGATACTTCCGGGCCTCTGGCACCTAATTTTCGATATTCCATCTCTCTCGTATTTCCCCTAATCCATTTAGCCGATACATTAGGCTCTGTGATAGGGTCTCGTAAATGTTTGTTCAGGTGATGTTTAAACGAATTTTTTGGCGCTCGAGGATAGGATCCAAAATCTGGATTCTGCCCATTTTGCTGCTTTCCATAATTGGTGGGTTCCCTGTTGGCGCACAAACCGCAGGCGACGAGGCTATTGCTGCGACCGAACGGCTGTTCAGGTCCGTCGAAGCCAATGATATGGCCGGCGTGCAAATCAGCATCGCGCGCGGCGGCGATATAGACGCCATCAACAGCTGGGGCTTGAGCCCCGTTGATCTTGCCGTCGACAAAGGACATTTCAATATTGTCCATTACCTGTTGTCGGTCCGCGAAATTCGCAAATCATCGCGCACCACCACACCGGCAAGAGCGCCCGCCGTAACTTCATTTTCAGACACCCCGCCGCCTGCTCCTGCACCGGCTCCGGCTCCAATCTCGGAAGTCTATTCACCGCCACCCGGAGCCAACCCGTGGTCGGCGACGGTGGTCAAATCAACATCGCCGGAAGCACCGCCGGTTAAAACCGGCCCCTCGCCCTTTGATGCAGCCCAGGCGAAACCGGCCCCACTGCCGATTATCGGCGATGTTCGCGAGCAGCAAATTCAGGTTCTGGCCGAACCGGAACCTGAGCCGGAACCTGAGCCAGAACCACAACCCAAGCCACAACCGAAATCACAACCTGAGCCTCAATCGAAGCCGCAGCAGATGGCGGCCTTGCCAGTTGAGGAGAAAAAAGCAGATAAGCCCAAAGAAAATGGGGGAGAAGAGGTCGGATTTATCCAGTCTCTGATGAACAAATATCTTGGTAAAGACCGGGCAAAAACCCCTGACCTGACACCCATCGCTGTTCCAATGACACCCGAGCCAACGTCGGAGCCGATAGCTGCAACTGAGCCTGTCAAACAGGCGATGAACACGCCAACCGCGCCGGTCAGTCCTCCCGACGTCACCGGTCCGCCGCCGCCGATCAAGGGCAAGGTGATGCCCGACACCGTTGAAGGTGCCCCCCTGAGAAGCCTTCCCATTGGCGAGTTGGATGCGTCTCAGGTGGTCTCAGTTGCCCCCTCTGCCAAGTCTAAAAGAATGCCGGAAGCGGTTCCAATGGTCGAGGTTATGGCGCAACCAATTCCCGACGAGCCCATCGGCAGGACGGCCCCGCCAGGCAAGCACCGCGACGATAGCGGTTGGTTCGACCGGTTCACCTCGTTCTTTGCATTCGGCGACGGTGAACAGGACAAAGATGCTGAGAACGCCAAGGGTACAACAGAAAATTCAGGCGGCGACTGGCAGGTCAAGGAAATCGAACAGGCGCAAATCGCCCCCCCGACCGCCGACCAAGAAAAACCAGGCGGAAATTCCAAAGCTGCGTCTTGACGGCGTAATCCTGACCCTTGGGCGCACGACATCGCTGGGCAAGGCCCCGCCCCCACAGGCCCCGGCTCCGTGGTTCTACAAGTCGTGTATCAACAAGAAACTCGGCTCGATTATTTTCTGCATAGAGCCGCTGGACTGGCCCGAAGAAATCAAGGCCCGGTTCATTACCGATTCTGTCATGTACGAAGGCACCCAGACCATCGTTCGCTATGACGAAGGCTCGGCCACCTATTTCCATACCCTGTTCCCATCCGGGTCTTATGAGAGCATCGTCAAGTTTTTCACCCGGCGTTATGGACCGCCAACGAAGGTCCTGAACCGATCGATCGCGCCGCTGGCGTCCCCCAGAATGGCCAACCCGACGGTTATCTGGCAAAGCCGGGCACCAGTGACCAATCTATTGACGACCCTGGAAATCCGGTACTTCGATGATGCCCGCGGCGGCTTCCCCGATACCAAACGCGGTGCCGTCTATCTGTATCATGAATGGTCGCAACCGGTTTTCCCGCAGCTGTCATCGGTCGAACTGATGCTGCTGCGTGCCGAAAAGAAAGTCCGTTAGAACTAAAAACGTCTGCGTAGATAAGCCAGATAGACCTTCAATAAACGCCCGGGGCCGGCGACCTGAACCCTTGTATGGGCGGCGTCGTATCCGGACTGCGCCAAGCGGCGAAGGTAATATTCACCAAGCACGGCCGGAAGCAACACCGGCATCATCTTTCTTTCCGTCTTTCCCGCCCTGCTCCGGGCATCAGCAATCAACCCGGCAGCCGTGGCGGCCACCTGTTGGGGTAGCATGGTGATATAACGTCGCCCCTGGGCCTGATGAAACGGCATGGCGCGCAACAGCCCGGTTAATGCCCAGGCCGTGCCGATGGGCCGCACCAGCGTATCAACGTGCTGACGGTCCAGACTCAGCACCTTTGCCATCAACTGGTTCAGCGCCCCGCCAGTGGCCTCGGCGTAGGACTCGAGCCCATGGATGTCTTCGAACGCCACCTCTGTCAGGTCGCCTTCGCGGGCATCAAGAATTTCATCGAACAAGCCCTTGTCCAGTGAATGCTCCGTGACTGCATCGGCCAGCATCCGCCCAATGGGATGGTCCGGCACCTGTCCCTGATAGATGCCGTCGATGGATTGACGCCACCATTGCAACCGCATCTGGCCCAGCAACGCCTCGCTGACCAGTTCGGGAATGCGGGCGAGTTCCAGATTAAACGCCAGCAGCGCCAACAAAGCCGTTCGCCTGTCGGGGCTGGCGAACATGGCGCACAGGTAGCGCTCACCATCCAGACGGCGGACGGTTTCCAGTTCGGCTTCATTGGGCATGACAGTATTCATTTTTCGAATCGATCCGTACGCTTGGTCGGAAAAACACCTGAAAATTGATAAAAACGGGGTGAAATCCGTTGAAAACGAACAACTTTTGTCAAATAAGTTGAAAAATACAAATTGTGTCGTATATACAGTGCCGAACATTAGAATTATTTTACATATCAATCTATCAAACCAATATATCAGAAGGAACACATCGCCATGTCAGGCATCCTTACAAATCTTAAAAACACCGTCATTGCAGGCATCGTCCTGACCATTCTTATGATTCTGCTGCTGGGTGCTACGTCCGGTGACGAATTCCTGTTCGACGCCACTTACCAGGCCTTCGGCCTGCGCTGGCTGCACGTTCTCAGCGGCATTATGTGGATCGGTCTGCTGTGGTACTTCAACTTCGTGCAGATCCCCAACATGCCGAAAATCCCCGACGACCAAAAACCGGCCATCGGCAAGGTCATCGCACCGGCTGCCCTGTTCTGGTTCCGCTGGGGCGCCATGGCAACCATCATCACCGGCCTGCTGCTGGCGATGGTTAACGGCTACCTCGTCGAATCGCTGACCCTGGACGGACTGTCCGGCTCCAAGAGCATGGCCATCGGCATCGGTATGTGGTTCGGCATCATCATGTGGTTCAACGTCTGGTTCGTCATCTGGCCGAACCAGAAGAAAGCACTGGGCATCGTTGAAACTGACGCCGACGCCAAAGCGGCTGCGGCACGCACAGCAATGCTGTTCTCGCGTACCAACACCCTGCTTTCGATCCCCATGCTTTATGCCATGGTATCGGCGCAGAACCTGTACTAAACAACAGGCTCAACAAATTAGCAAAGGCCCGGTGGAAACACCGGGCCTTTGCTTTGCCTGCAATAGAATGAAGTTGTAAACTCTCACTGGGACACTAAGTTTAATTCTAAGCCCATTCTTTGCGAATGGATATTCCTGAAATTTTTGACAATCAGGAAAACGCAGTTTTATGAATTTTCCCAAGGGTCAGTATGACAACCAAAAATGAAATGCAATTAAACGGGCTTGATCAAGACTGGTCATCCAGGCTCGAACTTCTTGAACAGGTTCATAACCTTATTGCCGTTTGCCGCGACGATCGCATTCTCTACCTCAATTCCGCAGGGGCAAAAATACTGGGCTTGCAGAAAAATGACCGAGCCTATAATGCAAAATTGGCTTCCTTCTTTCATCCCGACTTCAAAGACATCGCCGCACTGGGTCTGGATGTTTTTGCGGAAGACGAAACCGTCATATCGGTAAAATTACTTCGCCCCGACGGGATCGAGGTGGATGCCGAAATCTGGGTCACACGGCTCAATTTTTCCGGCGAAACAACCTATCTGGTTGAGGCACATGACATCACCAGCCATATGCGCGCCGCGCGTGCCCTCAGGTCTCGCGAGCAGCGGCTCGAAGGTATCCTCAACACCGTCGCCGACGGCATCATGTCGCTTGACGATCACGGGAACATCCAGTCGTTTAACCCGGCTGCCGAAAAAATATTTGGATTCACCTACGATGAGGTGATCGGCAGCAACGTCCGCATTCTGATGCCCGTCCCGGTGGAAGGTGATAACTTTGGCACCGATTGGGCGAAAACCCTTGCACCCGACCGTGAAGTTGTCGGCCAGCGCAAGGATGGTAATACATTCCCCATGGAAATGGCGGTGCGCGAGATGCGTCAGGGCGAGAACCTGAGCTTTACAAGCATCGTTCGCGACATCACCGCACGCAAGGAAGCCGAGGAAAGGGTCTATAATCTGGCCCACTTCGATCCGCTGACCGGGCTGCCAAACCGTCACCTGTTGGGTGACCGTCTGGAAGAATCAATCAAGAGGGCAAGCCGCAGCAAAAGTGAAGTCGCCCTGATGTTTATCGATCTGGATAAATTTAAAGTCATCAATGACAATCACGGTCATGCTGCCGGGGACGAAGCCCTGAAAATAGTTTCCCAACGTCTTGTCACCAGTGCCCGGCGAACAGACACCATCGCACGTGTCGGCGGCGATGAGTTCGTGGCCATCCTGGAAGACCTGCATTCCATTGACGAAGCAGAATTGATTGCACAAAAAATGATTGCCGCGATCTCTGACCCTATGGAAATCAAGGGCAATGAATGCTCACTTGGTGCCAGTATCGGCATCTGCGTTTACCCGGATCATGCCGATGACATCCCCGGTCTTATGCATTGCGCCGATCAGGCCATGTACGTTGTGAAACAGGAAAGCGGTGACTCGAACTTCAGACTGTATTCGGCTGACGACGAAAAGGCACCTGCCGCCGACTAAGACCATTCGTCATCACAGGAATTATTGCACAGCAACAAGCGCGGCTGCCGCGATGCGGTCTTCGGCCAGCAACACGTTGAAGGTACGGCACGCGGCACCGGTGTCCATCCATTCCAGAACAATCCCGGATTTCCTCAGGCCTTGCCTCAACCCATCGGGCTCGGCTGTGAATTCAAGCCCACAACCAACCAGCAGAATTTGAATATCCGATGCCTTGTCGGTAACCGGGCGCAAGCTTTCAAGGTTGATATCACCGACAGTAGCAACCGGCCAGTCAATGGCGTTTTCAAGGAAAACGATCAACGAGCCTTCGCGGCGCTTTCCCTGAATACGGAAACCGCCATCGCCATAGCCCTGAATTAACTGACGTCCGGGACTGACTTGCGGGGTGATATCCAGCGACATAAAGCGAGCCCCTTTAAGCTTCTTCTGTGGTGGCCTCGCCAGACATATCGCCGCTGCGGCGTGAAACATTCAGGTAAAGCAACAACGGCACAGCCAGACAGATCGACGAATAGGTGCCGACGATGACACCCCAGATCATGGCAAAACTGAACCCGCTGATAACCTCGCCACCCAGCAGATAAAGCGACAGCAGGGCCAGCAAGGTCGTGACCGACGTCATCACTGTGCGCGACAGGGTCTCGTTGATGGACTTGTTCAGCAGATCCGTCATGTTCATAGTCTTGTAACGGCGTAGGTTCTCGCGAACACGGTCATAAACGACAACGGTATCGTTGATCGAATAACCGGCGATGGTCAGGATAGCCGCCACCGTCGATAAATTGAATTCCAGCCCCAGCAAGGCAAATATACCGATGGTACTGATGACGTCGTGGACCAGGGCAACAACCGCGCCAAGGCCGAACTGCCATTCGAACCGGAACCAGACATAGACCAAAATGGCGAAGATAGCTGCGGCAACGGCCGACACACCGTCCCAGAACAGTTCGTCACTGATTTTCGGGCCAACGAATTCAGTGCGCCGGTATTCGATTGCACCACCGAGCGCCGCCTTGACTTTTTCGATGGCAGCAGCCTGTGCCTTCTCGCCACCATCTTGCGCCTGAATGCGGATCAAGACCTCGTTCGGTGCACCAAATTCCTGCAAGCCGACCTCGCCCAGCCCTAGACCGGACAGGGATCCACGCATCGCCTGCACATCGGCCGGACCGTCAGTGGTCTTGACCTCAATCAGGATACCGCCCTTGAAGTCGATGCCGTAATTCAGCCCCTTGGACGCGAACAACCCGATGGAGGCAATCACCAAAAGCACCGAGAAAACGAAAAAAATCTTCTTCCGGTTAATGAAGCCGATGTTGATATCGGCGGGTATCAGGTGAAGTCCACGCATCTGTTTTTCCTAGATCGGCCTACTAAATCGGCAAAGTGTCAGGGCGTTTACGGCGCAGCCAACTGGCAACCATCAAACGGGTCAGCATGATCGCGGTGAACAATGAGGTAACGATGCCGATGGCCAGCGTCACGGCAAAACCGCGAACCGGGCCAGACCCGAACTGATACAACAGAATAGCGGCGATCAGGGTGGTCACGTTGGCATCAATAATGGTGGTAATGGCCCGTGAATAACCGGCATCAATGGCCGATATGGGGGTCCGTCCAGCGCGGATTTCTTCGCGAATACGCTCGAACACCAGCACGTTGGCGTCGACCGCCATACCGATGGTCAGAACAACACCGGCAATACCGGGCAAGGTCAGCGTCGCTTGCAACAACGACAATGCCGCACCAATCAACATAATGTTCACAAACAGGGCAACGTCGGCCATCAACCCGAAACGGCCATAGACGACGACCATAAAGATAATCACCAGTGCCATGCCAATCATTGACGCGGTCTTACCGGCGGCGACTGAATCGGCGCCAAGGCCGGGGCCAACGGAACGTTCTTCCAAAATGGTCAAAGGCGCAGGCAAAGCACCGGCCCTCAACAACAAAGCCAGGTCCTGGGCGCTTTGTACCGTAAAGTTTCCGGATATCACGCCGGAGCCGCCAAGAATGGGCTCGCGAATAACCGGGGCGCTGATTACCTTGCCATCAAGAATAATGGCAAACAGCTTGCCAACATTTTCACTAGTCGCTTTGCCGAACAACTTGCCGCCAAGGGTGTCGAAGCGAAAGCTGACAACCGGTTGGTTGTCTTGAAACGACGGCTGTGAATCGATCAGTGTGTCACCGCTGACCATCACCCGCTTTTTGATCAGGTACATGCGCGGACGCCCATCGGGACCGACTTCATCGACCGACGGTGCCCGGAAAGAACCTGGCGGGGTTTTAATGCTCCGAATGGAATTCTGGCGCGAATCGACCAGATGGAATGCCATTTTTGCGGTCTTGCCGAGCAGACGCTTGACCCGTTCCGGATCATCAAGGCCGGGCAGTTGAACCAGAATACGGTCTTCGCCTTGGCGTTGAATGGTCGGCTCGCGCACGCCGGTTTCATCAATACGACGCCGGACGATCTCGATGGATTGCTCAATCGCCGCCGTACGACGGTCACGGATCGACTGTTCCGTCATCGCGATAACAATGCGCCCGCCATCCGCCGTTTCAACCGTGGTGCCGGTATCCAGTTTCCTGAGCAGCCCGACCGCTTCGTCCAGACGCGCCACGTCCTTGATGATCACGGTGGCGTTCATTCCATCCAGTCCCAGCCCCTGATATCGAATGCGGTTTTTACGCAGCTCGACACGCATGGAATCGACCATTGCCTCGACCCGTTCACGAATGACGGTATCGACCTCGACCTCAAGCAGAAGATGCGAGCCGCCCTGAAGGTCGAGCCCAAGGCTGATCTGCTGATTGGGCAACCAGTCAGGAAGGCTTCCGGCCTGTTTTGCGGTCAGGAAGTTTGGTGAAACGAAAACGAGACCCAGCACACAGATGCCGAGAATCATAATGATTTTCCACTTGGCGAAATGGATCATGGTTGAATGGTCCTGCTTACAAGGGTGCTCAGCTTTTACCGCCGAGCAGCCCTTTCAGCTTGGAAGCGCCGCTTTTCGGTTTGTCGTCGCCGCCCTTGTCGCCGGAATCTTTTTTCTTGTCTTTCTTATCATCATTGACAGGTTCGGTCTTCGACAAAACAACCGCAACAAGACTGCGCTGAACGCGGACTTTGATGTCAGGGGCGATCTCGACGGTCAGTTCGGCATCGTCAATCACCTTGGAAACGGTGCCGATGATGCCGCCACCGGTGACGACGCGATCACCACGACGAATCGATTCCAGCATGCCCTTGTGTTCCTTGGCCTTCTTTTGCTGCGGACGGATCAGCAAGAAATAGAAAACGACAAAGATCAGGACCAGCGGGAACATCGCCTCGAGACCTCCGCCTTGGGCAGCCCCAGCGGATTGTGCATAGGCGGTCGAAACGAACATGGACTGGTCACTCCCTTGGAAATCTTAAAACACCGGGCAAAATGCCCGGCAAGCAAGCGGACTATACCCGCCCCGGCGGTTTGTGCAACCCATATCAGCGGACATTTTGTTACCCCTCAAGCGGCGGACAGGCGGCGGCCCGCAGTACGTCCACAAACGCCATCCTTGTTGATTTCATTCCATTAGTTGGAATAATATCCGATCTAGTGGAATAATTCAGGGAACTCCCATGACAATGGATAACAATTTACGCACCCTTCGCAATGCCGCCGGATTGACTCAGGCCGAACTGGCGGCCCGTGTCGGAGCCAGTCAGGGACAGATCGGGCGATTAGAGCGCAACCATCGACGTCTCAGCGATGACTGGGTTAAACGCATATCCGATGCCCTCGGCATTTCAACCGATTCCTTGACCCTAACCAGCCCTGCCGACACAAACGATATCGAAAGCCTGCTGCCGACCCTGGAACGCATCGCAAAGGCACTGGAAAGACTGTCGCCCGACCCCGTGCACATGACAGATTTTGATGCCGCCGATGCTTTCGTCTGGCAAGCGGACGATGATTGGCTGGCTCCGGTAACATCCGTCAACCGAGTCGATTTTGGGTTGTTGAAGGGAATTGATCACCAGTCTGACATCTTGCTCGCCAACACCATCAACTTCGCCCAAGGTCTGCCAGCCAACAACGCGCTGTTATGGGGGGCGCGGGGCACCGGTAAAAGCTCTCTGATCAAGGCGGTGCACGCCAAAGCCATCGATGGCTCAACAACCCGGGTGATGCTGGTCGAAATTCATCGTGAAGACATCCCCACCCTGCCCCAATTGCTTACCTTATTGCGTGAAACGGACCGACGCTGTGTGCTGTTCTGCGACGACCTGTCGTTCGACGGTGAAGATGCCGGCTACAAATCCCTGAAGGCGGTGTTGGAAGGCGGCATCGAAGGACGCCCGGACAATGTCATTTTCTACGCCACGTCGAACCGCCGACACCTGATGCCGCGCGACATGATCGACAACGAACGCTCGACTGCCATCAATCCATCGGAGGCGGTCGAGGAAAAGGTCTCGCTGTCGGACCGGTTCGGCCTGTGGCTTGGCTTTCATAATTGCGACCAGCAAACGTATCTAGACATCATTGATGGGTATGTTGCCCATCACCGCCTTGACGTTCCCGGCGACGCGTTGCATGCACGCGCCAACGAATGGGCCGTTACGCGCGGCGCACGTTCGGGGCGTACCGCATGGCAGTTTATTCAGGATCTGGCAGGGCAACTTGGCCAGCGGCTAGACGTGTAACGGAACGACAAATCCTATAGACTCTGTCGTAGATAGAGATTCTTACAGGCTTGGCTGCGATGTTAAGAGCGACTTTCACCCGTGCGATGATGATCGGATTAGCCATTATACCGGTGGTATTCCTGTCTTCTGGTGCCCGCGCCGCCGATTGCGTCGATTTCCCGCAAGTTGCGTGGTGGAACGATCTGACCCACGGCAAGGTCATCGCCTACGTCAATCAGAACCATAGCGGGGACTGGTCCGGATATATCGACAAATGGGCGCGTCAATTAACCAAGGTTCAGGCCCTGAAAGGGCTTGGCAAGGGAATTATCATCCCGAGCACCGGTGCCAAATTGGAAGGCATCGCACTTGACGATTACGTCAGCAAGCTGAAGCAGCGCGTTGAAATCAACACCTGTCTGGCCCTGCAAGCAGGCGCAAAAAATATCATTGCCAAGGCCGATGATATCGCAGCGAAAGCCCGGGCCGGTACTCCCCCGGCAGACCCGGAGTTTTCGCCTGAGGAGGCAGAAACTCTGGAGCAGGAACCCGACCTGTCCTCTCTTCCGGAACTGGAACCGGAACCCATGACCTTTGTTGAAGCGGTCAATGCGTTCAGGGACGACGAGCACGAAACGGCGATCAAGGCATTCAAACTGATGGCAAATGGCGGCGACGCCAATGCCCAGAACGCGTTGGGTTACATGTACCGGCGCGGTCTTGGTGCCGACAAGGACACGCTGCAATCCATGTTCTGGTATCGCAAGGCCGCCAAGCAAGGCAGCGCTGTGGCCCAATACAGTCTGGGTGAAATCACCCGCAAGGAAGGCCAGACCAAGGTCCAAAAGGCAGCAGCACTGGAGTGGATTACCAAGGCCGCAAAGCAGAATTACGGCGATGCTCAATTCACCCTCGGTCTTATCTTTTTCCAGGGCGAAGGCATTACCAAGGATATCAATGAATCCTATTTCTGGTTGGCGCTCGGCAATGAAAACAGCCATGACAAATCAAGCCAGCTACTGGCCCATGTCGAAACCCTGATCGATGAAGACGCCAAGCTGGAACAAGACCAGAAAATTGAAAACTGGCTGTCGAAAGACAAGTCGGCGCAATAACGCCGCCCTCTGCCTTTAAGACAAATGCTTCAACGGGTCGACCGCCCGCTTGCCCTTGCGAAGCTCGAAATGCAATTGCGGTGACTTTACGCCGCCCGATGACCCGACCTTGGCGATGGTCTGCCCCTTCATTATTTTCTCGCCGCGTTTCACCAGCAATTTCTGGTTATGGGCATAAGCCGTAATCCAGCCGTCAGAATGTTTGATCAAAAGCAGATTGCCGAACCCGCGCAATTCATTTCCGGCATACGCAACGACACCGTTTTCAGCCGCCTTGACCGATGCCCCGACCGGGGCCTGAATATTGATGCCGTCGTTTTGCAGGCCCTTTTCCTTGGCCCCGAATTTCGACATCACCCTGCCCTTTACCGGCCACGTGAACCGACCGCTGCGCTTCGGCGGTCTCGATACGGCTTTCGATGCCGTCTGGCGGCTGGCTGTAATTGTCTTTCGCTTCGCCGCCGTCGGTTTTTGCCACGCCACTTTTGCGGTGTTGGTTCCCGAACCGCCACTTGGCAGGCGCAGTTTTTGTCCGACCCGGATCGTATAGGGCTTGCGAATGCCGTTGATACGCGCGATGGCATACATGTTGGCGTCATAGCCTTCGGCGATGGTGCTCAAGGTGTCACCCCGTTTGACGACGTGAATGCGATCGCGCATCAGGACGATGCGTTGCCCAACTTTCAGCACATAAGGCGGTCTCAGGCTGTTGGCTTCGATGATGTTGCGGGCCGATACACGGTGGCGGCGCGACAGGCCATAGACCGTATCACCTTTGCCGACAATGACCGCACTGGCACCAACGAATGAGCTAGAACTGACGAGCGGACGATTGGCCGAACGCGGACCATCAGGCGGCGGCCACTCGGCCCAACCGCAGGCGCTGAGCGTAAACAGCAGAAAAATGGTGCTCAAACGAATCATTGCGGGATTATCGCACAAAGACAGACTGGATTCCCGCCTTCGCGGGAATGACGGACAAAAATATGGCTCCTGCACCCAATCTTGTTTTAACTTCCAGAGGCCTCGCCGCAGGAGGCGCGCCACATATGGTCAGGCTTCCAGAATCGTTGCCCCGCAGGACACCATAAAAAAAACTACCCTTGATCGCCCTCGACCAGGGGCACGAATCGGGTAATGCCCAACTCTTCGGTCTCGACACCGTCTTCAGTACGGGTGACGCGCAACAGCCGCTGGTCATGTTCATCCCGGCCATCATTGACCGGCACCACCATGATGCCGCCGACGGCCAGTTGCTCGACCAGCATCGGCGGAATGTCGTGGGCCGCGGCGGTGACGATAATACGCTCGAAGGGTGCCTGTTCGGGCCAGCCGTGGCTACCGTCGCCGCATTTTGTCGTGATATTGGTCAGGCGCTGGGCGACAAAACGTTCTTCGGCCCCTTGCATCAACTCGCGATAGCGCTCGATGGTGTAGAGCCTGCGACACAACAGCGCCAACACCGAAGACTGATAGCCCGACCCGGTGCCAATTTCCAAAACCTTCATCCGGTCGGTCAGGTTCAGCGCCTGTGTCATCAGGGCGACGGTCAGCGGCTGGCTAATGGTCTGATGGTGACCGATGGGCAGGGCGATATTCTCATAAGACTTGTCGCGAATGGCCTCGGGCACGAAATCTTCGCGCGGTACCCGTTCCATGGCCTGCATGACCTGCTTGTTGTCGATGCCGCCACGGCGCAGCGCCAGAATCAATTGCGCTCTGCTGTCTTCCACTAGAAAAATTCTTTCAGTTTTTTCAAGGTCGCTCGGTGCGTCATGTCGACGCTCAACGGTGTGATCGCCACGGCCCCCCGGTTGACGGCTTCAAGGTCGGTGCCTTTCAAAAACCTGTCTTCGACACGCTGCGGGCCAACCCAAAAATACGGCTCGCCGCGCGGATCGGTACCGTGTTGCAAATCACCACCGATCTTGCGCCGCCCCTGTCGCGTCACTTCAATGCCGCTGACCTTATTCGCTGGTACGTCGGGGAAATTAACGTTCATCAGCACCGTCGGCTGAAAATCGACACGCGCCAGACCCTTCAGAATTTTTGGCAGCCAGTGTTCAGCCGTCGACCACTTGGTCGGGTGTCCGTCCTCAGTCACCTGCGACAGCGCAACTGCTGGCAGTCCCATCAGGGTCCCTTCAAGGGCTGCGGCCACTGTGCCGGAATAGGTTACGTCTTCGCCCAGATTGCCGCCCCGGTTAACACCAGACAGTACCAAGTCCGGACGCTTGTCCTTCATCACTTCGTTGACGCCCAACAGCACACTGTCGGTCGGCGTACCATTGATGGCAAACCGACGGGCCGAGACCTTGCGAATACGCAGCGGCTGACGCAGGGTCAGGGAATGGGCGGCGGCGCTTTGTTCGGTTTCCGGTGCAACGACCCAGACCTCGCCTGCCAGTTTGCGCATGGTGCGCTCCAGCATTTTCAGCCCCGGCGCATTAATGCCGTCATCGTTGGAAATCAGCACCCGCGCCTTCGACAGTTTGGGCACCCGCTTAAACATCGCCGCCGATAACCTTGAGGCCGCCCATATAGGGCTGCAACGCATCGGGCACGACGATGGAACCATCGGCCTGCTGATAATTCTCGAGCACCGCAATCAGAGTGCGCCCAACCGCCAGTCCCGATCCGTTCAGGGTATGGACGAAACGCGTCGACTTCTCGCCGGTCGCACGACAGCGGGCCTTCATCCGTCGCGCCTGAAAATCGCCACAGGTCGAACAACTTGATATTTCCCGATAACGGTCCTGACCGGGCAACCAGACTTCCAGGTCATAGGTCTTGCGCGCCCCGAAACCCAAATCGCCTGTGCACAGCGTCACCACCCGGTACGGCAGCTCAAGCCGTTGCAAGACGGCCTCTGCACAACCAGCCATGCGTTCCAGCTCGGCGTCTGATTGGTCGGGCGTCACCACCGAGACCATTTCGACCTTGGAAAACTGATGCTGGCGGATCATGCCGCGGGTGTCCTTGCCCGCCGACCCTGCTTCGGAACGGAAGCACCATGTCATCGCGGTATAGCGGCGCGGCATGGTTTCCTCGTCAAGAATTTCACCGGCGACGATATTGGTCAGCGGAACTTCCGCCGTTGGAATCAGCCACAGGTCATCTTCGGTCTTGAACAGGTCTTCGCCAAACTTTGGCAGCTGGCCGGTTCCGTACAGCGCACTGTCGCGAACCAACGCCGGTGGATTGACTTCCAGTAATTCGTGTTCTGTCGTGTGCATGTCCAGCATCAGCGACATCAGGGCACGTTCCATGCGGGCCAGCGGGCCAGACAACAACACGAACCGGGCACCTGACATTTTCGCCGCGGTTTCGAAGTCCATCAACCCCAGCGCTTCGCCCAGGTCGAAATGCTCTTTCGCCTCGAAATCTAAACTTGGCGGCGTTCCCCATGTGCGTTCTTCGCGGTTGTCGTCTTCGTCCGCCCCGTCTGGCACATCGTCCAGCGGCAGATTGGGAATTCCCATCAGCACATCGTTCAGTTTGTCCGTTGCTATACGCGCCTCTTCCTCGGCTTCGCTTTGCGCCTGTTTGGAACGCGATACCTCGGCGATAATTTCAGACGCATCCTCGCCACTGGCTTTGGCGACACCAATCTGTTTCGACAGCTTGTTGCGCTCGGCCTGAATTTCCTGGGCCCGGGTCTCGGCATCGCGGCGCGTTTTGTCCAGTTCGATCAGACCAGCCGACATGCCGTCCAGCTTGCGTCGGGCCAAACCCGCGTCGAAAGCCTCGGCATTATCCCTGATCCATTTAATATCGAACATGCGCCCCTATACCTTTGCTTCGTCGTCGTCTTTGTCTTTGCCTTTGTTTTTGTTTTTGTCTTTGTCCTTGTCTTTGTCTTCTTCGTCATCGGTGTCGGCTTCATCGTCCGGGTCTTTCCGATCGCGCTCTATCATTGCAACAGAAATAATGGAAATTTCGTATAGCAGGATTGTCGGCAGGGCGAGACCGATCTGGCTGATGACATCGGGTGGTGTCAGGATGGCGGCGGCAACGAAAGCCAGAACAATGGCGTAACGGCGCTTGTCGCGCATGCCCTTGGCGGTAACGATGCCGACCCGACCCAACAGGGTCATCAGGACCGGCAGTTCGAAACACAGGCCGAAGGCGAAAATTAACTGCATGACCAGCGACAGGTATTGGTCGACCTTGGCTTCCAGCTGGATCGGCAGCGTGCCCGCACCGCCGACAGACTCAAAGCCTAAGAAAAATGACCATGCCATCGGAAAAATTAAGTAATAGACCAGCGCCCCACCCATGAAGAAAAGCACCGGGGTCATGACCAGGAATGGCAAGAATGCCTTTTTTTCATCCTTGTACAGACCCGGCGCGATAAATAGCCACATTTGCATGGCAATGAACGGGAACGACAAGAACAGGGCGGCGAAAAACGCCACCTTGATATAGGTGAAGAACGCTTCGTGCAGCGCGGTAAAGATTAGCCGGCGATTATTTCCCGTGCCGTCCATGTCGCCCATAACATCGGCCAACGGCTTGACCAGAAAGTTATAGATATCGGGCGCAAAGAAGTAACAGATGAAAAACAACACGATCAGGGCCGCAAACGATTTCATCAATCGCCCGCGAAATTCAATCAGATGCTCCAGCAAGGGGGCCTTGCTGCCATCAATATTCTCCAATGATTCCTGTTGTTCTGCCATCAGGCGTCCTTGTCGTCCTTCGTCGTCTCCACGTTACTTTCTTCTACGGGAGCGTCGAGTTCCTCTACAGAAGCGTTGAGCTCCTCAACAGGAGCATCAAGTTCCTCTACAGGATCATCGAGGGATCCGGCCTTGTTTAATTCATCGGTAACGTCGGTCATGTCCAGGTCTTTGGCAATGTCACCATCGGGGTCCAGGGCCTCTTCGATAGAGTTGGGGATATCGTCACCACCAACATCGGTGATCTGTTTGCGAATGTCTTCCAGATCAGCCTCGCGGACAACATCGTCGATGCCATTCTGAAAGTCGCGGGCCATCATCCGGCCTTTGCGCAAGAGGCCCATAACAGCACGCAGTGTGCGCGGCAAATCCTTCGGGCCAACGACGACGATGACCAGAACGGCAACGATGAATAATTCCTGCCAGCCGATGTCGAACATGGCGGACTCATACTCCAGTCATGGGGAAATTAGGCCGGGAATTCACCCGGCCATGAAAGACTTAACCGTTTTTGGCTTCGTCGGACTGCTTGGCGGTATCCACCGTTTCGGTTTTATCCGAATCCAGGGTTTTTGTAGCTTCTTCGCCATCGCCACCTTCGCCACCTTCGCCACCTTCTTCGTCCTTCATACCCTTCTTGAAAGACTTCAGGCCTTTGCCGAAATCACCCATCAGCGCGGAAATTTTTCCCTTGCCGCCGAACAGCACGAGGACAACCGCCAAAACGATTAACCAATGCCAAATACTGAATGCGCCCATAATATTTTTCTCTCTTAAATTCGCTTAGTTGTTAAGGTCGGCGGATAATGGCAGAAACCCGGTAACAGGGCAACGCCGCCGCCATCAATGCTGTATATTAACCTGCGTCCGGGTCAAGGGGCTCTGGTGCTTCGTTCTCGTCGCCTTCCGCCAAATGCGGGGCCAGCGGCAGAATACCGTTTTCAGGTTCTTCGTCTGTCTCGCCACGCGCTTCGTCGGCCGTTGCTGCGACCGTGCCGCTGACACGATAGGCGTCTATGGCCGGGCGTTTATCCAGTAACCCGGCGGCTTTCAACTCGTCCGTGCCCGGCAGGTCCTTGATGCTTTCCAGTCCAAAATGGTCAAGGAACACATCCGTCGTCCCCCATGTTGTCGGGCGGCCCGGCGTTTTCCGTCGACCACGGGGGCGGACCCAGCCTTCCTCGAACAACGTATCCAGGGTTCCCTTGGACAAGCTGACACCACGAATTTCTTCAATTTCGCCACGGGTGACAGGCTGGTGATAGGCGATTATCGCCAGCGTTTCGATGGTCGCGCGCCCAAGCTTGCGCTGCACATCGATTTCCCGATTCAGCAAAGTGGTCATATCGGGTGCCGTGCGAAACGCCCATGAACCACCGGCCTTGACCAGATTAATGCCGCGATCAGCGTAATGTTCCTGCAACTGGACCATCAACGGCTCGATGTCCGTTCCTTCAGGCAAGCGGTGGGCAAGCGATTTCTCGGCCACGGGTCCCTCTGATGAAAACAGGTACGCCTCAATTAATTTCAGGTTCTGGTTCAAGGCGTCACTCATCCGTTATCGTTTCCTGCATTGGTTTCGGCTTCAGTCCCGGTATCGGTATCGGGTCGGCTTTTCAGGTCATCTTCTGAACTGCGGATGTAGATTTGCCCGAAAGTAGCGTTCTGACGCAACCGTAATTTTCCTTCCCGCGCCATTTCAAGGCTGGCAGCAAAGGTCGAGGCTATGGCCGAACGCAGCCCAAGGCCGTCTTTCATACCCTTGGGCAGGTATCCCGACAACACCTGCCAGTCGGGTGTTTTGCCAACCAGCGTATGCAATCGTTCCAGCGCATCATCGACACTGTAGATATCCCAGGCCTCGATATGCAGCGTTCCATCTGAATTTTGGCGTTTCTGTGATCCATAGCATTTCAACAGATCGAACAGGGTCACGTCGAAAATCGTGTTCTGGCTGGTGGTGAATTTTTCTGGCTCGCCGCGGGAAAAGAAGTCTTGGCCCAGCCTGCCCCGGGCCATCAATCGGGCACCCGCATTCTGCATGGATTCAAGACGCTTCAACTGGAAGGCCAGTGCGGCGGCCATTTCCTCGCCGCTGGGTTCGCCTTCTTCGGAAAGGTCGGGCAGCAACAATCGCGATTTTAAATAGGCCAGCCACGCCGCCATCACCAGATAGTCGGCCGCCAGTTCCAGATTGGTTTTACGGACCTCGGCGACAAACGCCAGATACTGGTCGGCCAGTTGAACGATGGATATCTGGGTGATATCGACTTTCTGGTCACGGGCCAGCGTCAGCAGCACATCAATGGGGCCTTCGAAACCGTCAATATCGACGACGAAGGCGGATGCGCTGTCATCGGACGGCGTCTCGGCCAGATCAAATTCGTCCATATTTTCCACGTTCAAATTTCCACGTTCAGATTTCCACGCTCAGATTTCCACGCTCAGATTACCCCGGTCACGGACAGGATCAGGTCCATCACATAGGCCGATGGTTCACCGACCAGCCAGCGAAATATATTCAGATCAAGCCCCATTCTGCCTCCCAGCCACGGCAAAAGAAAGATGCCAGCGATAATAATAATGAAACCGGCCCGCTCGAGCCGTGCCAGGGGTCGGGCCAGCGACATCGGCAACACCCCGACGGCAACCCGCCCGCCATCAAGTGGCGGAATTGGCAGCATATTGAACACGGCCAGCAAGCAGTTGATCCAAATGGAATTTTTAAGGTTATGGGCGGACCAGATGCCGAAATCCTCGGGCATCATATGCAGGGTATGAAACAACAGGGCCGAAACAATGGCGAGCGCGATATTGACCCCCGGTCCGGCCAGTGCCACCAGCACCATATCGCGGCGTGCATTGCGCAATCGTGCGAAATTAACAGGCACCGGTTTGGCGAATCCGAACATCATCCGCCCGCCGGATGCCAACAGCATCAATGCCGGCATGATGATGGTGCCAAACAAGTCGATGTGACGGAATGGATTGAACGTCACCCGGCCCATGCGCAACGCCGTATCATCGCCCAGTTTCCAAGCGACAAAGCCGTGCGCCGCCTCGTGCAGGGTAATCGCCAGCAACAGCGGCAGCGCCCACACCGAAATAGTGAACATCAAATCGCCTGACATAACATTCCTTCAAGCCGTCGGGTGGCAGCATCATGCCCTTCGGACATTGGTGTCAGGCTGTCCCGGCGCAAGGTTTCTGCAGCATTAATTCTGGACAGGGAAATCTCGCTCAATTGCGATGCCGCCCCGGCGACGGCCTGCATTTCGTCCATATCGCCATTACAGTGAAGCGCGACGTCGCACCCGGCCTTCAATGCCGCTAGTGTGCGCTCAGCCATCGTTCCCGACAGCGCCTGCATGGAAAGGTCATCGGATACCAGCACCCCGGCAAAGCCGAAATCATTTCGGATCATGTCGATAACTGTGGGCGAACAGGTTGCCGGGTTCTCGGCATCAATGGCCGTATATAAAACATGCGCCGTCATCGCCCAGGGGGCATCTGCAAGTTTGATAAACGGTTTGAAATCGGTCGAACGCAGATCGTCTATATCGGTATCAACACGGGGCAGCGCCTTGTGACTGTCGGCATCGGCCCGACCGTGACCCGGAATATGTTTGACCACCGGCAGCACGCCCCCGGCCAGCAGGCCTTCGCAAACGGCGCGGGCCAGTTCGGCGATACGCACCGGATCATCGCCATAGGCACGATCACCAATGATCGGGTCGGCCCCTGATTGCGGCACATCAAGCACCGGTGTGCAATCCACGGTTATGCCCAGTTCCGACAGTTCATTGGCGATCAAACGCGCGTTCAGGCGGGCCGCATCGGCGCCGATATTTTCAGGCAGTCTGGCGAATACTTCTGCCGCCGGAGAATCGCGCCAGTGCGGCGGGGTCAGCCGTTGTACCCGCCCACCTTCCTGATCGATCAACACCGGTGCATCGGCGCGACCGACGGACTGACGCAGATCATCAACCAAAGCACGGATCTGATCGGGGTTGGCGCAATTACGCTTGAACAGAATGAAACCGAAAGGATTTGAATCTGCAAAAAAATGTCTTTCTGTGTCATCGAGTGATTCACCTGCACACCCGAACACAGTCGCCAACAGGGCTTTGGAAGGCACGATCAGTCTCCGGGCCTGACGATCAGGCAGGCGACCTTTCGTTCGACCAGGTTTTTACACAGCGCCCGAGCAACGTCCTCGCCGGCGATGGGTCCTGCACGCAGGCGAAAATAGACACCCTTGCCGGGGCCTAAGTCGGCGCGCACAACCGTCATGCTGTATGAACCCAACAGGTCGTTGTTCTTTTTCAGCAGGCGCTTCCATTCATTGGCCGCCAGCTCTTCGGAACGCACAGCACCCAATTGCACCTTGTAGGCAAAGCTCGAAATATCCGTCTGGGGAGGCTGTTCAGGCTCCATTACCTCGACGGACGGCTTTTGCGCCGTCTTTACCGTATCGGGCAACGTCGTTGGTTGTTGTATCGGCGACGGAACCGCCTTGGCCACCGGAGTTGGGGCCGAAGCCGGTTTCGGATCAGGCTTAACAACAGGCTTAACAATAGGCTTGGGCTCGGCTTTGGCGACGGCCTTCGGGGCCGGTTTCGGCACGGGTTTGGATTCAGGCACTGAATTCAGTAAATCCGGTTTGGCCTCAATTTTTGGCATCTCGGCCTTCGGCTTCTCTACTTTCGCCGGTTCAACTTTCGGCGGTTCCGGTTTCGGGGCCGGTGGGGCCAGCGGAGTTTCCGCCGGAGGCAGCAGACGTTCCAGACGGGGGGCCTTTGTCGCGCCCTTCATACGGTCATAGACAAGCTTGTCGCGGTCCGGAATGTTCATGCCGCCGGGATTTTCCGGGCGCACCTTGACCGGTCCCTCGACGGCGCGAATGATCGGGAATTCATCCATGTCGGCACCCTTCAGCAGGGTGTCCTTGTAATACCAAGCCGCGCCAGCGCCGCCGCCAAGCACCAGCAACGCCAGAAACACGATCAATCCGGTACGCTTCGGGCTGGTCCGTTCTATCGGTTCGAACTCAATGGCATCGGTCGGGTCTGGCACAATCGTGTCGTCCTCAGGCCCGTCCTGATCTGCCGGGGTTGGGTCGTCATCAGCGACCATCAACGCATCTCCTCAACAGGCACGACTCCAATTACCTCTAACCCCGATGCGATCACGAACGCGGCCCCTTTGACAAGGGCTAATCTGGCCCGGGTCAGGTCGGGATCGTCAGCCAGAATAAAGCGCAACGAGGCGTCATCCTTGCCCTTGTTCCACAAGCCGTGGAATTCTGCTGCCAGTTCCCCCAGATAATAGACGATCCGGTGCGGCTCATGCGCTTCCGCCGCGCTTTCAACAATGCGTGGCCAATTCGCCATGCGCTTGATTAGCGCCAGCTCCACCGGATCGTTCAGCCTGTCCAGCGGGGCTGCGGCCAGGGCCGCATCACTCAATGCATCTGCGCTTAAGTCTTCTGCGGCATGTCTGAGCACCGAATGAATTCGGGCATGGGCGTACTGCACGTAAAACACCGGATTGTCGCGGGACTGTTCCATCACTCCGGCAAGATCGAAATCCAGGCCCATATCGTTCTTGCGGGTCAGCATGATAAAACGGACGACGTCCTTGCCGACCTTGTCGATAACGTCGCGCAGGGTGACGAACGTCCCTGCCCGCTTCGACATCTTCACCGGCTTGCCGTCTTCCATCAGGTTGACCAGATTGCACAGCTTTACATCCAGTTCGCCGGCTCCGTCCGTCAACGCCTTGACCGCGGCGCTGACACGCTTGACATAGCCGCCGTGATCGACCCCCCAGACGTCGATCATGGTGTTGAATCCGCGCTGCTGTTTTTCGCGGTGGTACGCCATGTCGGTGGCGAAATAGGTCCATGACCCGTCGGATTTCTTCACCGGGCGGTCACTGTCGTCGCCATAATCTGACGACTTGAACAGGGTCTGTTCGCGTTCCTCCCAGTCATCGGGCAGCTTGCCTTTCGGCGGCTCCAGCGTGCCCTGATAAATCAGGCCGCGGCCTTCCAGGTCGGCAATTGCATCGGCGACAGCACCCGACGCCACCAGTTCGCGTTCCGACGTAAACCTGTCATGGGTAATGCCCAGGGCTTTCAAATCAATACGAATAATATCCATCATGGCGTTGATGGCGAAATCGCGCACCGGCTGCATCCAGTCATCTTCAGGCGCATTCTTCCACTTGTCGCCCTCGATTTCGGCCAGTCGCTGACCGGTCGTAATCAGATACTCACCGGGGTACAGGCCGTCGGGAATCTCGCCGATATCGTCGCCCAGCGCTTGCCGGTAGCGCAGATGCAGTGAACGGGCCAGCACGTCGACCTGTGCGCCTGCATCGTTGATATAATATTCACGGGTGACGTCAAAACCGGCCTTGGTCAGCATGTTGGCCAGCACATCGCCAACAACGGCACCGCGCCCGTGGCCGACATGCATCGGCCCGGTCGGGTTGGCCGATACGAACTCGACGTTGATTGTCTCGCCACCGCCAATGGTCGAATCTCCGTACGACGTTCCGACGGCCAAAATTTCAGAAAGCTGCTGATGCCAGAAGCCGTCATCCAGAGTCATGTTGATGAACCCGGGACCTGCAACATCGGCGGAAACGATGTTGTCTTCGCCCAGCAGTTTCTCGACCAGCTTTTCGGCCAGGTCACGCGGTTTCATACCGGCCGGTTTCGCCAGCAGCATGGCGGCGTTAGTGGTCAGGTCACCATGTCCGGCCTCGCGCGGTGGCTCGACATTAATACGCGCCGTCTCAATGCCCTCGGGCAGAACGCCGTCGGCAACCAGTCCACTGACATTATCAATCACACGGTTTCTGAAGTGTTCGAAAAGGTTCATGCGTTTTTAGCCTGCACATCAAAGAGTTCACGGTATTCATCCAGCGCGAAGCGATCGGTCATGTCGGCAAGATAGTCAGCGACGACCCTGGACGTGGTTTCCTTGTCCTTGCCGTCAATTTTCCGCTGCCATTCCATCGGCAGGCATCCCGGTTCGTTGACCAAAAGCTTGAACAGGTCGGTGACCACCCTTTTTGCCTTGCTGGTCATGCGGTTGAGCTTGTAGTGGCGATACATGTTTTCATGCAGGAATATGCGTAAAGCTGCATCGTTTGCGCGCATGGTCTGGGAAAAGCCTGCAATAGAATGCGATGCATTGCGGATGTCTTCGGACGATTTCGGGTTCAGGTCCTGTAGTCGACGACCTGTCTCGGCAAGCAAATCCTCAACCATTGCGCCGATCATGCGACGCACGGACTCAAACACCAGTCGTGAATCATCGAGATCCGGATAGGCCTTTTTAACCTCGAAAAAGATGGGACCGACCAACGGCACGTCATTCAAGTCATTGATATTAAACAAACCTGCGCGGATTCCATCATCGATATCGTGGTTGTTATAAGCGACGTCGTCAGAAATGGCCGCGACCTGGGCTTCCGGCCCGGCAAAGGTATGAAGTTCCAGATCGTGCGCTGCATTGTATTGGGCAACCGCAGTCGGCAGATCGTCTTGCCCCTTAGCCATATTGAGCAACGGCCCGTTATGCTTGACCACGCCTTCCAGCGTTTCCCAGCTCAGGTTCAGCCCCTGAAAATCTGCATAACGGGATTCCAGTAGCGTCACCACGCGCAATGACTGGGCGTTATGATCGAAACCGCCGTAGGGCGTCATCATTTCCCTGAGAGCCTCTTCACCGGCATGACCAAACGGCGGATGCCCAAGGTCATGAGCCAGCGCCAGCGCCTCGCCCAGATCCTCGTTCAAATCCAGCGAACGGCAGACGGAACGGGTAATCTGCGCGACCTCCAGAGAATGGGTCAGACGGGTACGGAAAAAGTCACCCTCGTGATTGACGAACACCTGAGTCTTGTATTCAAGACGCCGGAACGCGGCGGAATGAATGATACGGTCGCGATCACGTTGAAAGCATGTACGGGTCGCGCTTAGCGGTTCGTCGAACAGCCGTCCACGACTGTCATCGGGATGACAGGCATATATGGCAAGGGAGTGTCGTGTCGTCATGCCCGGAACCTACCGTGCAGATGGCTATCGGGCAACGCAAAAGCGGAGCCCCCGTTTCCGAAGACCCCGCTTTTTTGTTGTCGAGCTAAACCTTAGTTAGAAGCGACGTGCTTTGCGAAGCGCATCATGTTGCAGGTGTAGCCATATTCGTTGTCGTACCACGACACGACCTTAACGAAGGTGCCATCCAACTGGATACCGGCTTCGGCATCGAAGATGGAAGACTGGGAGCAATCGACGAAGTCGGTGGAAACCACTTTCTCGTCGGTGTAACCCAGCGTACCCTTCATTTCGCCTTCGGACGCGGCCTTCATGGCGGCGCAGATATCTTCGTAGGTAGCTTCTTTTTCCAGATCAGCGGTCAGATCGACGACGGAAACGTCAGAGGTCGGAACGCGGAACGCCATGCCGGTCAGTTTGCCGTTCAATTCCGGCAACACGACGCCAACGGCTTTCGCAGCACCGGTGGACGACGGAATGATGTTTTCCAGGATACCACGGCCACCGCGCCAGTCCTTCATGGACGGACCATCGACGGTTTTCTGGGTCGCGGTTGCGGCGTGAACGGTGGTCATCAGGCCGCGCTTCAGGCCCCAGTTGTCGTTCAGGACCTTGGCAACCGGTGCCAGGCAGTTGGTGGTGCACGATGCGGCAGACACGATGGCCTGACCGGCATATTCGTTGTGGTTGACGCCGTAAACGAACATCGGGGTACCGTCTTTGGACGGAGCCGACTGAACGACTTTCTTGGCGCCGGCGTCGATGTGCGCCTGGCAGGATTCTTCGGTCAGGAAGAAGCCGGTGGATTCGATCACCATGTCGGCTTCGACGTCGCCCCAAGCCAGGTTCTTCGGCTCGCGCTCGGCGGTCAGGCGGATGGTCTTGCCGTTGACGACAATGTTGCCGTCTTTTGCAGAGACGTCGCCACTGAAGCGACCGTGTACGGAGTCGTATTTCAGCATGTAGGCAAGGTAGTCGGCTTCCAACAGATCGTTGATGGCCACGACTTCGATGTCACTGAATTCGGCTTCGTCAGCGATGGCACGGAAAACCATGCGACCGATGCGACCGAAACCATTAATACCAACACGGATGGTCATATCTTTAATACTCCATAGAAATTCACTAAATGAGATCAGGAAATTTTGTTAAGCGGTTTATTAGCATTACTGAATGAAAACGGAAACCGCTTATCCGGGGGGGGCATACACACCCATACAGGTAGGGTGCGGGTTGTAAACGGTCAAACGTTGGAGGCAAGCGCTTGATCTTGTTAATGATGACTATCCATACTAAATAAGATAGGTAACAACACCGACAGACAAAAGAGACCCTGAAATGAGCGAAACATTGACCATATCCGATAGCGCTGCAAAGCGTATCTCCGACCTTATCGAAGCCGAAGGCACCCCCGGCATGCGACTGCGTGTCTCGGTATCGGGCGGTGGGTGTTCCGGATTCCAGTATGGATTCGGCCTCGACGACCAGAAAAACGACGACGACCTTGTCTTCACCAAAGACGGAATCGAGATCATCACCGATGAAATGTCCATTGGATTCCTGGGTGGATCGGAACTGGATTTCGTCGAAGAAATGATCGGCTCGTACTTCGCCATGAAGAACCCCAACGCCAGTTCGACCTGCGGCTGCGGTTCGTCTTTTTCCGTCTAAGGGGGGAAACTCACTTATTCTGTGAGCTTTGGTTTGAGCAGAAATGTCGCGAGATTAGGAATTTGGCCGAAGGACATGTAGGCATATTCGAGGACATAATGACGCTAGCTCGCGGCATTTATGCCAAATCCCGTTCGGGACGGGGCTCTTTTTTCAACGGACGTTGTCCCTAAACCCTTGTGATGATGGCATCACGGCGACTTTAGCTCCTAGTCCGGCAAAAAAATGGCTCCCGCGAAAGCCATAAAATAAGTGAGTTTCCCCCCTATGATGAAAATCGCCAGCTGGAACGTTAATTCGGTCAAGGCACGGCTTGAGCATCTGTTGCGCTGGCTGAAAGAGGCATCCCCCGACATCGTCCTGTTGCAGGAACTGAAGTGCATCGAGGATAAGTTTCCGGCCCTTGAAATCGGTGATGCCGGGTATAACGTCGTGGTTTCCGGCCAAAAGACCTACAACGGCGTCGCCATCCTGTCGAAGTTTCCCATCGATCTTGAATTGACCGCCCTGCCCGGCGACGAGACTGACGAGCAGGCCCGATATATCGAGGCCTTTAGCGGCGGCGTACGCGTCGGCTGCATATACCTTCCCAACGGCAATCCGATCCCCGGCGAAAAGTTCGATTACAAACTGGACTGGATGGAACGCCTGTACGCACATACGCAGAGTTTGCTGAATAACGATGAAGCCTTCGTGCTGGGTGGCGATTACAACGTCATCCCCGAGGACGGCGACGTTTATGACCCGAAAATGTTTGCCACCGACGCCCTGTTCCAGCCTGAATCACGCGCCGCGCTGCGCAAGATTATCAATCTGGGCCTGACCGACGCCTTCCGTGCGACGACGCCCGAGACCGGGCTGTATACATGGTGGGGCTATCAGGCCGGTGGCTGGCCAAAAGACCATGGCGTGCGTATCGATCACCTGTTGCTCAACCCGCAGGCCGCCGACCGACTGGATGGCTGCGGCATCGACCGGACACCGCGCGGCTGGGAAAAACCATCCGACCATACGCCGATCTGGTGCAGCCTTCGGGAATAAGGGCTGGCTACTTCTCGACTTGCGAAACGTCCCTGACGGCACCGCGCGCGGCGCTTGTCGTCAACGCCGCATAGGCCCTGAGAGCAACCGATACCTTGCGTTCACGCGGTTTTGCCGGTTTCCAGGCATCGTCGCCTTTGGCCTGCGTCGCCTTGCGTCTGGCATCCAGCTCATTATCGTTCAGGTCGACGCTGATAAGACGGTTTGGAATATCGATGTCGATGATATCGCCACTTTCGATCAGACCGATGGCACCGCCTTGGGCCGCTTCCGGCGATACATGTCCGATGCACAGCCCTGACGTTCCGCCCGAGAACCGGCCGTCGGTGATCAAGGCGCATTCCTTGCCCAACCCCATGGATTTCAGATAGCTGGTCGGATACAGCATTTCCTGCATGCCGGGTCCGCCGCGTGGGCCTTCGTAACGGATGATAACAACATCACCGGATTTAACCTCGCCGCCGAGAATTTTGGCGATCGCCTCGTCCTGGCTTTCACAGATGAAGGCCGGGCCGCGGAAGGTCAAATTGTCTTTATCGACACCGGCTGTTTTGACGATACAGCCGTCGATGGCAAGATTGCCGAACAGCACGGCAAGACCGCCGTCTGCGGAATAGGCATTTTCAGCATTGCGGATGCAGCCCGTTTCGCGGTCATCGTCCAAATCATCATATTGTTTCGATTGGCTGAATGCTTCTTGAGTCGGCACCCCACCCGGCGCCGCCAGATAGAACTTATGCACGCTGTCGTCGTTGACGCGTTTGATATCCCATTTGTCGATGGTATCACCAATGGTGCCACCATTGATGTGCGGCACATCGCGGTTAATCAATCCGGCCCGGTCCAGTTCACCCATAATCCCCATGATGCCACCGGCCCGGTGAAAATCTTCCATATGGAAGTCCGGCGTCGACGGAGCCAGTTTTGATAAGTTTGGAACCTTGCGCGACATGCGATCCATATCGGCCATGGTGAAATCGACGCCTGCCTCTTCGGCCATGGCGAGCAGATGCAGAACCGTGTTGGTCGACCCGCCCATGGCAATATCGACGGCCATGGCGTTCTCAAACCCCTGGAAGCTGGCAATGGAACGCGGCAGCACGGACTCGTTGCCGTCTTCGTAATAGGACTTGGTGATGCCGACGATGGATCGCCCGACCTCGAGGAACAGTTCCTTGCGCCCGGCGTGGGTCGCCAGTAATGATCCGTTTCCGGGCAGTCCCAGACCGATGGCCTCGGCCAGGCAGTTCATGGAATTGGCCGTAAACATTCCTGAACACGAACCACAGGTCGGGCACGACGAACGTTCGTATTCCATCGCCTGCTCGTCAGTGATGTCGGGGTTGGCGGCCTGAACCATTGCATCAATCAGATCAATGGAACGTTCCTTGCCATCGACAACCATTTTTCCGGCTTCCATCGGCCCACCGGAAACGAAAATCACCGGAATATTGACGCGCAGCGCCGCCATCAGCATACCCGGCGTAATCTTGTCGCAGTTCGATATGCAGACCATGGCGTCGGCACAATGGGCATTGACCATGTATTCCACCGCGTCGGCGATAATCTCGCGACTGGGCAGTGAATACAGCATGCCGTCATGGCCCATGGCGATACCGTCATCGACGGCAATGGTGTTGAATTCCTTGGCGACACCGCCCGCAGCCTCGATCTCGCGGGCCACCATCTGGCCCAGGTCTTTCAGGTGAACATGGCCCGGAACGAACTGGGTAAAGGAGTTGGCAATGGCAATGATCGGCTTGCCGAAATCATCATCGGTCATTCCGGTGGCGCGCCACAGGCCGCGCGCACCCGCCATGTTGCGGCCGTGGGTCGATGTTCTGGATCTGTAATCGGGCATCTTCGGTCATCCTTAAGGTCGTTCACCAACACCATACATAATTGGCGATGACAGTTGTTGAAAGCGGTTTCTCGGGCAGCGAGAAAGTTCAACTTTCTTGTGCTTTATATTTTCCTAATCCCGCTCAATGAATGTTCGGCAATATGGCGATGGCATCGCCCTCTTTCAGCCTGATATCGCCCCAGACCGGCGGCGAAGGATGGGTAATCCCGTTGAGCAGCATCAGCCGGCATTCATCGAAGGGAACGCCGAAAAGCTCGGCGATTTCCCGTGCCGTGGCGTTATCGGGGACCTCGACTTCGGCCGCATACCCTTCGGCACCATCGGGCAGGAATTGGGTGAAATGGCCCCATAATTTCAAGGTGATCATCATCGGATAAGTCTATCGCGAACCTTGCTTAAACACCGAACCCAATTTCCGCATGGCAGAAATATAATCTAAAACCGGGGTTTCCCGTTTCCCTGCCAGGTTGCAATCGATACAATCGGTCGTGAATCGTTGGCCTGAACAAGGGCCGACGATATTTTTTGACTGGCAGATTGATCCTTTTATCCATGAGCACGCCACAAGACGCAAAACTTATGGAGAGCCTGAGCCTGCTGGTCATTGAGGACAGTTCCTTTGTTCGCAAGGTCATCAAGACTGCGCTTGCCAGTTTTCATGTCAGGCAAATCATCGAAGCCGAAGATGCCGTTGCGGGTCTCGAGATTCTGTGGAACATGGGTGACAACATCGACGTTATTTTGCTGGATCGTGAAATGCCGGTGCTTGATGGCATTGAATTTGCCAAATTGGTGCGCCGTGACAAGGGACTGCCCAATATGAATATTCCCATCGTCATGATTTCGGGGCATGTAGACCGGGCAAAGGTTCTTGAGGCACAAAACGCCGGTATTGACGGATTTCTGGCGAAGCCATTTTCACCGAACGATCTGAAAGAGCGGATTGTCTTCACCCTGAACAACAAGACGGGCCAAGGCTAACATCACCATTAGACAGAGCTTCAGGCCACGTTGATCAGTCGTGATTGGGGAATGTTCACCGTGACCGTCGTGCCAACGCCCTTCTCGCTTTTCAGATCAAGGGTTCCATCGTGCAATTCAACCAGTGACTCGGTTAACGGCAGCCCAAGCCCGGTCCCCTCTTCCTTGCGATTCAGTCCCCCGTCGACCTGACCGAAGGCGCTCATCGCCGTTATGATTTCATCATCGGTCATGCCGATACCGGTGTCGCTAACGGTAATATCAACCCCCCCATTGTCAGCATGAGTTGCTGATATGGTGACGCTGCCGCCCTTTTCAGTAAATTTGACGGCATTGCTGAGGAGGTTCAGAAAAACCTGCTTGATACGACGTTCATCAACAAGAATTTCCGGCAAGTCAGGTGCGACTTCCATATTCAGGATGATGCCCTCGCTGTTGGCTCTGGGTTCAACAAGACGCAGGGACGATTTGAGAATCCGGCCAATGGGGACTTCAATTTCATGGAGGTTTACTTTTCCGGCTTCGATGGCTGAAACATCCAGAATATCGTTGATCAGTTCCAGAAGATGATTTCCCGATGCGTTGATGTCACCGGCGTATTCCAGATACTTATCGTTGCCCAGTTTGCCAAACAGTTGCCCCAGGAAAGCCTGTGAAAAGCCGATGATCGCATTCAGCGGCGTCCGCAATTCATGACTCATATTGGCCAGAAGTTCGGTTTTCGCACGGTTGGCGAATTCCGCCTGCTTGGTCGCATCCAGCAATTTACGCTCTGCATCTTTGCGAATGGAGATGTCTTCATGGGTGGCGACAAAATGGGTCGTCTCGCCCATTTCATTCTTGATCGGGGCTATGGTCGCATAGGCCCAGAAGCCCTCTCCGTCCTTGCGAATGTCCCTGATTTCTCCACGCCATGACTTCCCATTCAGAATTCTGTCCCAGATATCTGCATGAGTCTCGGGCGGGGTTTCCTGCGATTTTAAAATACGGGGATTCTTGCCGATGACTTCACTGAGCTTGTACTGAGTCATTCGCGAAAAGGTCTCGTTGACATACTCAATGTTGCCACTTTTATCCGTGATAAACACCATGCTCGGGTTTTGCTGAATGGCCGATGACAAGACATGCAGTTTCTGACTCGTCTCGGCGATGAAGGCTTCGGCCTCGACCTGTTCCGTAATATTGGTGCCGATACCACGATATCCCTTGAATTCACCGTCGTCGTCAAAGATCGGTTTGCCACTGATGCGGACGTGAATCGCTTCGTCATCACCTCTTTTCATTAAATACCTGAAGTCCCTGAAGGACCGCCGATTTTCCATGTCGCTCATATGCTGCGCCCACAATTCATCGTCATCTTCGGCGCTCATTTCTTTACGATGACGACCGATCAAATCATTTGCTTTGGGTGTTCCATGATTTTCCGAACTCTCTGATATGTAGCTAAACCGCAAATCCGAATCCATTTCCCACATCCAGTCAGAACCGGCCTCTGCGATGTCGCGCAGCCTTTCCTCGTTTCTGGCGAGTTCGGCTGCAGTGCGCTTTTGTTCGATTACCTTGTCGCTAAGTTCTTGTGTGCGTTCATTGACACGCATTTCCAGATCGATATTCAGGGCGCGCAATTCGATATAGCTGTCGTAAATTGTCTCCTGCATGTCGTTAAAGGCATCGACAAGCTGATCAATCTCATCGGGCTGGTTCAAAAACGGTCCGCGATTGACCGTTACGGGGACCGGTTTCTTGGTAAAGTCTATTTCCCGGGATGCCGTGGCGATGACATCCAGGTGACGCGTCAAAAGCCAATAAACAAGCAAGTACATGAAGATGGCGACGAGGAACGTTTTGATGCCATTGGAAACAAGGATCAGCCAGACCCTGTCGAAAATGCGACCATAGACCTCGCTTAAGCCAACGGTAATTTCAAGAACCCCGATTTCCTGATTCTTGCCCCGGAATTCCTGAACCAGGGGATAGTTTTTGGTAATCAGGTTTTCATCGTTGATCTCGCCTTCAGATGCCAGAACAAGACCGTTTTCGTCACGGACTTCCGCATAAATAAAATTTGGAAATTCAATAATGCCACTGACGAGCAGGTTCAGCCTGCCAACATCAGCTTCCCAGACATTTTCCGAAACCGATTTGATGTAGCTTCTTTCAACCTGATCGAAACGCGTGTCGATGGCATCGATGTCGCGTCCATACTCCGTGTATAGCTGAACCCCTGTCGTAACAATCGTGATCAACGTCGAAAACACCACAAGCGAAGCGATGATCTTCCAGGCAATCTTGTTGGCGTGAGGCAGATAGAATATGGACATCACGGTTTCAGTTGCCGCCGGGTTTGCTTAAAGATGTCAGAGTCTGATCAAAAATCTTTTGGTATGTGCCGTCGGCTTTCATGTCTTTCAGCGCTTGTGCCATTTTATCCACCAGGTGTTCATGTTTTTTGTTCATGTACATGAACATGTCGACACTGGCCAAAGGCGGTTCGTGCACCTTGACCTGAACGCCGGTGTGGGCGGCCCGGAACAGGCCTTGCCAACGTTCGTAAAGAACCACATCAACTCGCTTTTTATCGAGCATGGAAAACATTTGCGAGGGGTCCTTGACCGTCGTTTTATCCTGTCCGGGAACAAGATTTTTCTCGAAAATTTGCCAGCCGTTGATATAGGCGACCACATAGGGTGAAAGATTATTCCAGTCATTCGTCGATAAATCGATACCTCGGGAATAGGCGACGAAATCATTGGCGATCAGGCGTTCGGGAACGCGCACCAGATTGGGGAACTTTTTTTCTAGCCCGGCGATCCGCATGGCGACGCCATGATCGACATTGGTATTGGCGTTCAGCAGGGCGCGTGCCGAGGCATCATACATCGCAACCCTGCCCTCCAAGCCGATACGGCGAAACACTTCGGCCACGATCTGGTCCTGGAAACCGTTTCGTTCAGGTGTTGCGTACGGTGCGCCGGTGCTGGTGTTCAGAACATAAACATGTTGTTCGGCCTCGGCAGGTCCAAGGTCGCCAATCAGAAACAACGACAGCACGATTGTGCCCAGTGTATTGCGATACATGTTGCCTCCCCTCAACAGATATCAGACTTATAAAAAGGATACGTTTTGATAATATACACTCGACACTGTTTGGGAAAGGTGCCCGTTACACGAGAACTCAGGTCTACCCATAACCAGCGTTAATCCTCGAGCCCTTCCAGGATTTCCTCGCGCTTCCTGTCGAACTGTCTTTTCAGTTTGCTTTGCAGGGATCGGTGTTCTTCCTTCAGTTCCTTTTCCATGCGTTTGATGCGTCGGGTCAGGTCTTCGACCCTGTGGATGGTGCGCTCGCGCTGGCGGGCCTGATGACGGCGGAAATATTTCATCAACCGCCATTCCCCGACGATGGCCAACAGCACGATACCGGTAATGGCGAAGATGGTTGCGACGACCAGGTAATGAACCTTGTCATAGGCGAACAAGACGCCCCAAAAGCCGATGGTGGTCAGCGAAGCGGCAACCGTAAACAGCAACCGCTTCGACACCTCTTCACCTTCATTCTGGGCGTTTTCAGCCCCCATGATGGCGTTGGTTATCTCGAACCGCGCCATGTCCTGCCATTGCTTTAGCGACATGCCCTCGGCGATGGTGCGGCCCTCGCGGATGAATTGTTCCAGCCGTTTGACGACGAAGTCGGCCCGTTGCTCCGGGTTCGGGTGGCCGGTCTCGTCGGGCGGCGGGTTGGAGTCCTCAAAGTCAGGTATCTCCAGTTTCGGCGGCGTCTTGTTTTCTTCTTCTTTGTCGTCGTCGACCAAATTCATTGCAAGCGCACCCTTAAGGGAATCACAACAGACTGAAAACATAGCATATTTAGCCGTCTCCCCGCGCCAGCCGATTGCGGTATTCATTCAGCGCCCGGCGATAACGCAAGCGTCGACGCATATGGTCGCTGAACAGGGCTCGCACCTCGTCGCCAACGAACCCCGGCAGCGCCAGCAGGACATTGACGATCAGCGGGGCCGTAAACATGGACAACTGAAAGACGACGACGGCGACCAGCACGCCAATGACGATTCCCAGCGCCAGCATATCGATCCCCTTGATGACACCCCACAGGGACCACAAGGCCAGCGGCACACCAACGCCCAGGCCGACAACCATATTGGCGTCATCGGATAGCCGCCAAGGTTCATTCAGCCCTTCTACGTCTTCGGCGACGAGACCGAAATCTTCCAGCTTCGGGGGCTCGGGCTTCGATCTCAAAGACCCGCGATGACCTCTTGCAGCATCGCCCGCACTTCGCCTGCGATACCGCCCAGGTCGGGATTTTCAATGGCCTGCATGGACGCCATCGGATCGACGGCGGAAACCTCGATGGTGCCGTCATCGGCCTGTTGGACGACAACGTTGCACGGCAGCATGGTGCCGATCTTGTTTTCCGCCTGTATCGCCTTGTAGGCATAGCCCGGATTACACGAACCCAGAATGGTGTACGGGTTGATGTCCTTGTCGATTTTTTCCTTCATCGCTTTTTGCACATCGATGGTGGTGAGCACGCCAAAACCCTTGTCTTTCAGGGCGGCGGTAACGGTTTCGATGGCATCATCGAAGGACTGATCAACGGTGGTGGTGAAGTGATAACTCATGATATTGGAGAACTTTCATTGGTTAGTGCCTGAAAACTGGCTAAAATATAGGTCCGCTACTTGCCAAATGAAACCCCGAGGCCCAAATTAGCACCATGATGACACATAACGAGATCACCATTCGGACGGCCAAGTACCGCATCGGCGATGTGGTGCACCATCGCGTCTATCCGTTTCGCGGCGTGATCTTCGATGTCGATCCGGTTTTCGACAATACCGAGGAATGGCTGGAATCGATCCCTGAGGACGTGCGGCCTTCCAAGGACCAGCCGTTCTATCATCTGCTCGCCGAAAATGACGAGACGACCTATGTCGCCTATGTATCAGAACAGAACCTGATTGCTGACGAAACCGGCAAGCCGGTCGCGCACCCCGAAGCGATGGAATTCTTCGAAGCCTTCCAGGACGGTCATTACGTTCTGTCCAGCGACCATGCCAACTAGCATCAAGACCCAGTACAAAATGCTGGCTGATTTCAATCAATGGGCCAACATCCACATCTATGACAGTTCCGAGATGCTGAGCAGCGATGATTATTTCATGGATCGCGGCGCATTTTTTGGTTCGGTACACAACACACTCAATCACCTGCTGCTGATCGACAGGCTGTGGGGAGCCCGCATCGCTGGCGAAGCACCGCCCACCATCACCGGGCTGGACGATGTTCTGTATGATGCTTTCGATGAATTGCGCACGGCCCGCATCGCCGAAGATGAAAAGCTGATCAAGCTGGTTGATGACTTGTCCGAAGACGATCTGACCGAGACGGTTTCATACAAGATGAGCAACGGCACAGCGATGCAGACGGAACGTTGGCTGATGCTGAGCACGCTGTTCAATCACCATACCCACCACCGCGGCCAGGTCCATTGCCTGCTGACCCAAAGCGATATCAGCATCCCGGCGCTCGATATCATTTATTACGCGAAAGAAGCGGGTTTGACTTAAGGCCCAAAAAGCCTTTCGGCGTTTTTGTGGGCGATCAGCTCAGTAACATCCATTGGCAACAGTGACAGCCAGACCCGTTGCCCGGCGACAAGGGCCTCGTACTCGTGCCAACGCTCGGCAATATAGGTATCAGTACCGACCAGGAAACGATCGGCATGACGGATCAGCAGATCGCGCCACGCCGGGTCCAGTTGATCACCATCCATGATGTCCTTTTCACGCAGCGACAATTCCGCCCAGACGTTTTCGTGGGCATCCAGCATCGCGCCGACAGCGGCAGCAGACTCATGAAACCCGGCATGCACCCAGATCACCTTGATTTCGGGCTCGGCTTTCAGGATCGCTTCGAGAACCGCGGCGTCGCTGTGTGGCTGAATATAAAGTCCGCGTGCCGCCGCCATGCGCAGATGCTCGCGCACGGTCGGGGTTTCGACATTTTCAGGCCGCACAAGATGCACCTCGCCCAACCCCACATGCAGGCCCCGGTCCAGTCGTTCTTTCGTATAGGCAACCAGTTCCGGCATCTTGTACCAGGCACCAAGGGTAGTCGCCGTAATGTAGGGGCGGAAAAATGGAACCACCCGGTCGGGCGCGGCATCCAGCAGTTTCAGGGTGCCATCATCGGGCGTCGAGGAAACCAGCGAACGGCGCACCCCGGCGGCGTTCCAGTTACCGATCACGTCCTTGACCTGAAACTCGTCCCAGGACGTTCGGTTGTAATGAACGTGGGCATCGAAGATCGGACCGTCATAGGGTTGAGGCTGGGACTTCACGGGGTCCGCCCCCGCATCGGCGGCAAGCACAAGCATGCCCAAAACGAGCGTCAGAAATTGGGAACTTCTCGCCACTGAAACGGACATCGCGACCTCCCTTGGCAAACGTGTGCGCTATAGAGCCTTCAGCCTCTTAACTTATAGAGCCTTCAGGCGCTCCAGCGCTTCCTTGACCTTGTCCAGCGTCGTTGCCGCTTCGTCGCGGCGTTGGCGTTCGGTTTCAACCACGGCGGGCGGTGCCTTGTCGGTGAACTTCTTATTCGCCAATTTTTTGTCGTGCTTGGTGATATCGGCCTCAAGGCGGGCGATTTCCTTCTCCAACCGTGCGGCCTCAGAATCAACATCGATGATCCCGGCCAACGGCAGCACAAAGGTCGCCTCGTCGATAACATCTTGCACCGCGCCCTTGGGCACGTCGCCGTCGAGCAAGTCGGCGCTTTCCAGACGCGCCAGCGTACAAATCAGGCCCTTGTGGGTTTCAAGTCGGGTCGCCACCGTGTCGTCGGCGTCTTTCAGCGACATCGGAATTTTCGCCCCCGGATTGACGTTCATTTCCGAACGCACGGTGCGAATCTGGCTGATCAAGCGCACCACCCAGTCCATTTCGACGGCCGCATCGTTATCGATGTAGCTGTCGTCCAGGTCCGGCCATGGGGCTTCGATCAGCGACGTGGTTTCGTCGCCGGACAACGCCTGCGCCAGTTCTTCGGTAATGAACGGCATGATCGGATGCAGCATGTGCAACAGTTGATCCAGAACCCAGGCCGTGGTGGCGCGGGTTTCGGCCTTTGCGGCGGCGTCATCGCCCTGGAACACCGGCTTTGCGAATTCCAGATGCCAGTCACAGAAACTGCCCCAGGCGAACTGATACAAAGTGCTGGCCAGATCGTTGAAGCGATAGCCTTCCAGCGCACGGGCGGCATCGATGGCGGCCTCGGCGGTCTTGCCGACAATCCACTTGTTCAGGGTCTGGGTGCAGGATTTGGGATCGAAATCCGCATCAAGCTTGCACTCGTTCATTTCCGTGAACCGGGCCGCGTTCCACAGCTTGGTGCAGAAGTTCCGGTATCCCTCGACCCGGGATTCCGACATTTTTACGTCGCGGCCCTGTGCCGCAAATGCGGTCAGGGTGAATCTCAGCGCATCGGCGCCGAACTTATCGACCAGATCCAGCGGGTCCATCACATTGCCCTTGGACTTGGACATCTTCTGGCCCTTTTCATCACGCACCAGGGCATGGATATAGACCGTGTCGAACGGCACTTCGTCCATGAAATGCAGGCCCATCATCATCATGCGAGCGACCCAGAAAAAGATGATATCAAACCCGGTGACCAAAACATTGGTTGGATAGTAGCGCGCTACCTCTGGCACATCTTCAGGCCAGCCGAGCGTCGAGAACGGCCACAGGGCGGACGAAAACCATGTATCGAGAACATCTTCGTCGCGTTTTAATTCAACCGTCTTGCCATAGTGCTTGTCGGCCGCTGTCTGGGCGTCTTCTTCGTTCAGTTCGACGAAAATCTCGCCGTCCGGTCCGTACCACGCCGGCACCCGGTGTCCCCACCAGATTTGCCGCGACACACACCACGGCTGGATATTGCGCATCCATTCGAAATAGGTCTTTTCCCAATTCGCGGGCACGAATTTCGTTTTGCCCTGCTCGACCGCCTCGATCGCCGGACCCGCCAGCGTGGCGGCATCGACAAACCACTGATCGGTCAGCCACGGTTCGATAACGACACCGGAACGGTCGCCATACGGCACCGTCATCGGGTTTTCCTCGATTTTGTCGAGCAGGCCGAGACCCTCGATTTCCTTGAGGATGGCGTCGCGCGCTTCAAACCGGTCGAGACCGCGCAGGTGTTCAGGCGCGTTCTCGTTAATGGCGGCGTTCAAATCGAGCACGTTGACGACTTCAAGATCATTGCGGCGTCCGACCTCGAAATCATTGAAATCGTGGGCCGGGGTGATCTTGACCGCGCCGGAGCCTTTTTCCGGGTCTGCGTATTCGTCAGAAACGATGGGAATCTTGCGCCCGACAATGGGTAGCACACAGAACTTGCCGATCAGATCGGCATACCGTTCATCATCGGGATGCACTGCGACACCGGTATCGCCCAGCATGGTTTCCGGACGCGTCGTGCCGACGGTGATGAATTCGCCGTCGCGGCCCTCTATCGGATACTTGATGTACCACATGGAACCGGTGGTCTCGCGCTGTTCGACTTCCAGGTCAGAAATCGCCGTGTGCAGCAGCGGGTCCCAGTTGACCAGCCGCTTGTCGCGATAGATCAGGCCCTGCTTGTGCAGTTCGACGAAAACTTTCTGTACGGCGTCCGACAGGCCGTCATCCATGGTGAAGCGTTCGCGTGACCAGTCGCACGAAGCACCAAGGCGGCGCAACTGACCGGTGATGCTTCCGCCGGATTCTTCTTTCCATTTCCAGATGCGTTCGATGAATTTATCGCGGCCAAGGTCGTGGCGGGTCAGATTTTCCGCCTCCATCTGGCGCTCGACGACCATCTGGGTGGCGATACCGGCGTGGTCCATACCCGGCTGCCACAGCACATCGAGACCCTTCATGCGCTGATAGCGGATCATGATGTCCTGCAGAGTGTTGTTCAGCGCATGGCCCATGTGCAGGCTGCCGGTCACATTGGGCGGCGGAATGACGATGGTATAGGTGTCGGCATCGGGTCGTTTTCCGCACTCGAAAGCCCCCCGGTCTTCCCAGGCTTTGTAATGTTTTTCTTCGACCCCGGCGGGGGTATAGGTCTTTTCCAGCATGGCGGAACGGTCTCGGTTCAAAAATGGTTCTAAATGTTGATGCTCAATAGCATCGGCGGGGGGATGAATAAACAAAAAACCGGGCGATCCGTCTAGGAAACCGCCCGGCTTTAAACTGTTTTAATGACGATGTCAGAGACCGAGGGTATCGGCCCGATTGACCATTTTGTCGATTTCGCGCTTGACCAGCCGTTCGATCAGATACGGCAAGTTGCGATCAAGCCATTCACGCAGCAACGGGCGCAGCATTTCGCGGACCATGCCTTCAAGGGTTACATCCTTGTCGCCAATGCCCATTTCGCGGCGATCCATGATGGCGCGAGCCAGTTCAGACAATACGTCAGAAGACATTTGCGCGGCCTGTCCCGATACCAGGGTATCTGCGGGCGCGACCATTGCTTCGGTTAATTCGAGGACATCGTCCAGGTCGACAGAAGCGGCAACAGGCTCTGGCATGGGTTCAGGCATGGGTTCAGGCATGGGTTCCGGTTCCGGTGCAGGCGGTTCCATAACATCCGTCGGTGTGGGCATGGGTTCGGGCTCGGGCTCTGGCTCAGGTTCTGCCATTTCAATTTCGGGTTCGGGCTCTGGTTCTGGCTCTGGTTCGGGCTCTGGTTCTGGCTCTGGTTCCGGCTCGGGTTCCGGCTCAGGTTCCGGCTCAGGTTCCGGCTCTTCCATGGCCGCAGCCATTTCGTCTTCAGCCGGTTCGGGCTCGGGTTCAGGAGCAGCCTCTTCAGCCGCCGCAGCAGCGTCAGCTTCCTCTTGCTCTTCCTCGGACAAAATCCGACGAATAGAAGCCAAGATATCCTCCATCGAGGGCTCTTGGCCTGCTTCTTCCTGTCCAGTTTCTTCGCTCATGAAAAAATCATCCGCGTGGTCTTCCCCCTTGGCGCACACCGAATCCGGTTGGCTGGATAAAGACTAATTGAGATGCCCTCCTAGCGCTACAACAAGGTGTGAACCGAATTCACATACCAAGTAAACCTGAAAAGTTCTTTATTTTTCGTTACCTTACGCGGTCCGAAAAAGATTACTCGGCTTTATCGATTGCGCCGCCGAACCACTTCCAGCGCACATCTTCGTAATTTTTGGCCGAATCGTAGACATCAACAGGCAGTTGAAGATGGGCGGCAGTCAGTTCACCGACTGCGCTTTTCAAGCCAAACCTGGCAACCAGTTGATCGCGCTCGGCACCAACAAGGTTGACTCTGGCATCCAGCAATTCCTGCTCGGCATCCAGCACATCAAGCACCGTACGAGATCCAACGGCGGCTTCCTGACGCAGGCCTTCCAGCGCTACTTCGGCGGCCTTGATCTGGGCCCTGAATGAAATCATACGGGCGCTGACGGTCTGAATGTCTTCCCACGCGAGGGTGACTTCTTCGACGGCGTTGCGGCGCGCCTGATCCAGATCCCGACGGCGTTGCGATGCCGTTTGGCGGGCCGCGCGCAGCCGGGAATAAACAGAGCCCGACTGATACAGCGGCACACTGAGGGTCATTTTCGCCGCATATGTATTTATCGACGTACTCTCGCCCGAGGCATTCAGGCTGCGACTGGCCGACCCGCTGAGGTCGAGCGACGGCAGCAACTCGGCCTTGACCGCATCGATACTATTGTCAGCGGCGCGTTCCGTGTAATAGGCCGCGACAACCGACGGGTTGTCCTCGGTCGCCAGTTTCAGGGCTTCATCAAAATTCGCAGGTAACGTCAGGGTGGTGTCCGGACGGCTGAGTTTGCCCGGCGTCTCGCCAATGACATTGCGATATGTTGCGCGCGCCGATTTCAGGTCGCCTTCAGCCTTGATCCTGTCTGCCGTGGTTCCCGCCAGTCGGGCTTCCGCCTGATGAACGTCGGTACGGGTAATCTCGCCGACGCTGAAACGATCGCGGGTTGCTTCCAGCTGACGCGCCAGTACTTGTTCATTGTTGATGGTCAGGTCGAGCACCGCCTGGGCACGAAACACCGAGGCAAAGGCAGAGACCGCAGACAACAAAATGTCTTGTTCGACCCCTTGCAGGCTCGCCCGTTCAGCCAGCACCGAATTGTCGGCATTGCGCGTCGCCGCCAATGTTCCGCCACCGGCAAAGATGGATTGCGAAAGAGTAACGCTGGCCGAATGGGGTTCGCGCTGTTGGTTCCTGTCGGTTGCGGTCGAGCTTTCGATTTCCGAATACCCCGAACTGCCCGACGCTGCGATGGTCGGGCGATACCCGGACAACGCCTGGGTGACGCCTTCATCGGTCGCGCGCAAGTTGGCGCGCTGCCCCAACAGGGTCGGATTGCCGCTATAAGCAGAGGCCAGAGCCTCTTCGAGGGTTTGCGAATGGCCGGTTGTCGGCAGACCGTAACCAACCGCGATAATACTCAAGCCCAATGCAATGGAAAAACGCGAATTCATCTTTAAGAAAGTTCCTAGAGTTGCGAATCAGAACATACCATATGTTGCTGAATGTTCGCACAGACCATAGCTCAGAACGAAAAAGTTTCCTCAGCCCCAAAACCGGGTAATTCCGGGGTGCCGGCATCGAAAATCTGCCGTGATGAAACAACGCCGCCATAGTTGGTCATCAGCGTCGCCTTGCCAAGCGGACCAGAGCCGACAATGGCAACCAGTCTGCCGCCTTCGGCCAGCTGTGCCGACAGGGCGGCGGGTATTTCACCGACCGAGCCATTGATGAAAATAACGTCATAGGGCTGTTGGCTGGGATAGCCTTCGGCCAGGGGGCCTTCGACCACGGCGACCGTATCGATGCCCTGTTCCAGAAGCTTTGCGTTGGCCTGATCGGCGGCCGCCTTGTCATCTTCCAGCGCGACAACGGTTCCGGCCAGTCGCGACAATACGGCGGCTTCATACCCCGACCCGCATCCAACGACCAGGGCAATGTCCTCGCCGGTGGTGTCCGCTTCTTGTAGAAGGCGGCCCAGAATCATCGCTTCCATCATGTAGCGCCCGTCGCCCATGGCCAGCGCCTCGTCGACATAGGCAACGCCTTCGAGCCCCTGGGGGACGAATTTCTCGCGCGGCAAATCGGCAATAGCGTCAAGAATTTTCGGGTTGGTGACCCGGTTCGGCTTGACCTGGCTTTCGACCATATTGTGGCGGGCTGCGGCGAAATCCATGATGGCTCCGTTCATGCTGATACTTCGTGGAAACTGTTGTCGTTTATATAATCCCAGAGGCATGCAAAAGACAATGCTATAGAGCGGCCATAGAGCGGCCATAGAGCGGGGTAAGGACGGATATAGAATGAGATTTGGCTGCGATGCCGCCCCCTATCGTTCCCCTTGACCGTCCGGGGGTGAAAGTCTAAGTTCCCCCACCTTCATTGACGGGATGCAAATCCTTGATGCGAAGGGTAGCCGCTTACGGATCGGCGCGGTGGCGGAGAGGCTACGCAGCGGCCTGCAAAGCCGTGTACACCGGTTCGAATCCGGTCCGCGCCTCCAAGCCCCTCTAAGACGAGGGTCCTGATCCGGCATAGCTCAGTTGGTAGAGCAGCTGACTGTTAATCAGCTTGTCGCAGGTTCGAGTCCTGCTGCCGGAGCCAATTAAAACAAGGGGTTAGAGAGTTTTCAGAAACTTCTCTAGCCCTTTGTTTTTGTCTTGGTAGACACATAGCAGACACCAGAACCAACACCAGCCTCTACAGCCCTCTGCAGCCCCCTATGACGCCGTGACACCCATGACGGCGATTCCCAATGAACTTATCCAGACCCGGGGTAGGCAGGGGGGATGGGGGTGCCACTGTTCATAATAAAACAGACCCTGAAATTATCTCGGAGAAATTTGGTGGATCGGAATTCCGTGGGCTGTGGAATTTAAACGAAGCTTCGAAGGTCTGCTTTACCCCCTATAAGCAGACATAATCAGAGGGTGGCTTAGACTTCTGCTTTTAGCCAGAAGCAGACATTGTGATGGAGTTTGAAGGCTATCTGGGAAATGTCGGTAATTTCTTCTTACACTTTCTTTCTCACCGTTTTTTGTTAGCCCCCGCCTTGATGCTACTTAACACAGAAGCACGGTCATGGACATTTTTGATCATCTTTAAGGTGTCTTGGGCTTCCTTGATATACCCAGCATCAGCCTGCGCTATCGCGAGATCTCTAAGCGCAACTTCAAGGAGACCGGCGTCTTTAATCATCTTTAAGGTGGCGAAGGCTTCCTTGGCCTCACCAGCTTTTGCCTGCGCTATCGCTATACCTACAAGCGCCCAATTACGGTGAGATGGGTGGAGATTGGGGTTAAATGGTATTGCCTCTTCAAGCGTCTTTACAGCGGTGAAGGCTTTCTTGAAATTCCCAGCTTTTGCCTGCGCCCAAGCGATTTCTTTTAGCGTAGCATCTCGGTCAATGACATGGTCAACCGTCTTTGCCGTGGCGAGGGCTTGAACAAATAATTCTTTGGCTTTCCTGGCATTTCCAGCCTTTGCCTGTGCTATCGCGATGTCATTTAGCGCCAAAGCACGCTCATATGCGTCTTCAATCGTCCGAGCGTTGGCAAGGGCTTCATTGAAATCCTCGGCTATCGCTAGGTTGTTGCCCAGCGTTGCAGCAATTAGCATTAAAGAGATAATCAAACCAGAAATTTTCATTCCAAGCCTACTAAAATTAACGATATGTCATAGCTTTTTACTTTCTCATGGAACTTAACGGGGCGTAGCCACAACTGTTACCCCATTAGGTTAGCGTTCTAATTCGTTCATGCGAGGTGCCGAGCAACACATTTCAATGTCATTTCCTACGTAACCGTACTTGTGTTTTTTTCTGCGGGGGTCGTTAAGGGGCAGTGCATGCGAACATGCATTAGTTAGGGCTTCGTGTTCATCAGAAAACGGCCCAATAGTTCCAAACCCAGATCTAGGATAAAAATACGTGACCCAGTACCAGCCTATTTCATTGGGACTGAATTTGCTATCAACACGGTTCTCATCAACGTAAATGACCTGGAAAAAATCATAGAAGCGGTCCATCCCCCCAATAACGGCTCGCTCAGTAGCAGTGGGAAGGCCATATTCACCATTTGAGGGGTATTCTTTGGGAAGCGTTTTAGCTACTTGACTGAAAGTCACAAATTCTCCGGCCTTATCAGCAAAGCCGAGCTTCATTATATCTTGTTCAGAGGCCTCCTCGCTCGCTAATAAATTGCTCTGGCTCTCTGAAGAGGTGTCCGATTCCAGCTTTTGATATAGCCCCTCCATCCATTTTTCTTCTTTAGAATCTGTCAATCGATCCTGCTCATCTAGGACGCTATTAGCTTTCCAGGCGTCATCTAACTCCTCAAACCAAACTTTAAAGAACACGAAGTTTTTCTCTTTCGTTTCGTCATTCCAAAAGTCTTCGTCATCTTCGAAAAAGAATCCAACACCTTGTTCGAGATATTCCAAATCACCGAGTTCCGTTTCTCTCATGACCTCAAGGCTATAAAGTTCACTCTCAACCGCAGAGATATCCATTAGATCAACCGTATCAAATACCCTCTTGGCTACCGCCTGGGGCGCCCCACTCACCGACGCCATTCGATCCACAATTCTGCTTTCATCTACAATTCTGTATTCGTGTTCATGCAATGGTGGGTATTCGCGGTGTCCGATGGCTTCCTTCTGCAACAAATACGTTCTCAATAGGCCCATTTTGATTTCATAAATTATCCAAGAAACCTTCTTGTCGACCTGACCTATTAACCGACGATAACCGGCGTCGGCAAAACGAAGTTTTTCTGAAGTGCCGTTATCACGGGCCTTGAACTCCACGTCATTAAGCTCTTGCTCAAACCGAGATTTGAGCCTTTCCAACTCTTCAAGCGGCTTTTCCATGCGAATCTTTTCTTCCCAGGCAAGCAGCTCCTGCTGAATTTGCTTCTTGGTCGGAAAGATCAAACTAAACATCTCTCAGCTCATAATTCATTCTTCATCGAAGACTCTTTAAACCAAAAAATCATTAGGGCATGAATAGTATCTCGAAAATGTGAAATTTAAGAGTTCAGGTAGGGCGCTGGTGCTTGAAAAGTATCACAATTAGGAAAGTTCGACAATAAAGGCACTCTCCAAATGTCTGCTTTGGGTCAGAAGCAGACGTAATTACCAACTCAAAATGATGTCCACTTAACCCCTAGCTCCGGACATTGACCACTGACGACGCCAAATACCGCCCCAATACAGAGGTAACAAAGAAACTCCCCAGCCCATCACCCTTATCAGAGTAATCTCCAATGCCTTCAGCGATGTGGCATAGACTGAATAGGTCTGGGGTACAACCCACCATCCATCATATTAAGCATCAATAATATATAACATAATCAATATGTTAGTTAATAAATCTCTTAGTAATGGTTATAGAGTTATTTAATGTCCTATATTATTCCTTCTAATCCTTAAGTAACCAATCATTATCATCACTTAACTTCAACTGGTGATTGATACAGACCTACACCGGCCTTTTCATAAGCTGTTTCCATGATGGATTGGAGCACTTCCCTGTCTCTTTCCCTGACAATGAAGCTGTCATGCACACCAAGGACAGGAATGTTCTGGGAAGTCAGGTGATTAATAATTATCTCAGCTACCATTGAGTCAATATTCATCAATTTGGTCCCAATCCCTGAAAATAAATCATCAATCAACAAGGGGTGCCGGGCTTCGAACCACTCCATCAGGTTGATGTAGTCTAAATATGGGAAGAACTCGAAATCCTGCACAGGAAGTCCAGCACTTTTCCTAGCCTTAATCGCCTTGTGCCATTCCCTCCATTGCTCCTGCTTCAGGGCCTGCCATGCTGATAGAA
>Ga0233429_1000403_pt1 | contig 72620 bp, 66 predicted proteins | sample SI_118_April2016_3_FD_179879 | JGI IMG/M metagenome (GOLD analysis project Ga0233429, IMG submission 179879) | Seawater microbial communities from Saanich Inlet, British Columbia, Canada - SI_118_April2016_135_MG | ecosystem: Environmental > Aquatic > Marine > Inlet | place: Canada: British...
AACATTGTGCGCGCCTTCGAGGATGGTGATTTTGTCTTCGCGCATACCGAATACGATTTCTCGCGCAGGAATGTTGGTTTTGAGGTGTTCCGCTTCGATAACGGTCGGGCGGTGGAACACTGGGATAGCGGACGCGGCTTCCGCCGTGTCATAATGCCACGTAGCGCGCCGAGCCTGTTATGTGCCTTTATCTCCTCGCCAACCAGGACGATGAGGCTGAAGTTTGGTCGATGATGTCGCGAAATTTCACGGTCGGCGTGACCTGGGGCTTCAAACGACCCCCGCGTCCGATGGTATTTGCGCGGCCAGGGCCGTGCAGCGGGGTCACGGGATGTGGAACCGCATAGATAATAGTCTCAGCCGCAAATTGATGTTTGCCCTGGCCGGCGTTTTGGCGCTGGCCTCGCTTCTATTTCTGGCCCTGTTCGTTGGACTCTACCGCACGCAATTGGAGCAGGAGCGAGGCGAAGCATCGACACAATTAAACCGGCTTTTGCAGGTGTCGCTGGAAAACGCCATGCTAAAGCACGACCTGGACGGTCTGCGCGAAATCGTTCGCCGGTTGGGCGAGCAGTCCGGTATCTCCAACGTCATGATCCTCAATCCCGCCGGTGAAGTCCGCTTTGCCTCGCAACCGCACTTGCTTGGCCGGCGCTTTGATTTACATGCGGACGGGACCTGCACCGCCTGTCATGGCGAGGTGCAGGGAGCTCTGCATGACACCCGTTTCATGACCAACGAGTTGGGTGTCGAGGTCTTACGCAGCGTCAACCCGGTCCGAAACAAGCCGCCATGTCTGGAGTGTCATGGTGCCATTGCAGAGAACCCGATCAATGGCATCCTGTTCGTGGACTATAACGCTGGTGGTATTCGTCGGCAGGCAGCCTTCAGCGCCCTGGCTTTGGCGGGATCCGGCGCCCTGGTTTTACTGATTACCCTGGGCGGCGCTGGGTTGCTCCTGCAGCGCGCCGTGCTGCGCCCGGTGCGCGACCTGACACAGGCCGCCGCCGCTCTTTCGGCCGGGGACCTGGACAGCCGGGTCGACTGGCGCGGCGGCGATGAATTGGCCCGACTTGGGGCTGCGTTTAACCATATGGCGGGGCGCTTGCAATCTAATCTGACCGACTTAGAGGACAAGGAGGATTTTCTGCAATCCTTGATCAATGCGATGCCCGACGGCGTTCGGGTGATCGATCCGGATTTTACCATCATTAAGGCGAACAGTGCCTATTGCCGGCAAATCGGCGTGACTATTGATCAAGTGGTTGGTCGCAAATGTCATCACTCCAGCCATGGCCGCGAAACGCCTTGCCCGCCCTCCTTGGTTACCTGAGGTTATCTGCCCGCTATCTTGCCGTTGGCGATGTCATCCGCGAGGGCGGCCTGGCTGCGCTCTTCCATGGCGCCGTAACCCCCGCCCCCGGCCGTCTCGATGCATAAGCGGTCGCCGGGATACAGGGTTGTCACCTGCTTTGATGGAATGCTTTCTTCCCCGCCTGCCGCCCGCAGAATTCGGGCCGAGGCGAGGCCGCCCGGTTCGCCGCCCAAAGAGCCCCGGGCCGGATGGTCATGGCGTTCGCCGCGATAGGTGACGGTAACCTCGCCGGCCATGATTTCGTATTCCCGGCGGCAGCCCAGGCCGCCGCGAAATTGCCCGGCCCCGCCCGAACCCGGTACCAGGCCAAAATGATGCACCCGGATCGGCGCATCCAGTTCCAGGGCCTCGATAGGCAGGTTCATGCAGTTGGTGGCGTCGGTCTCTATCATATCAACACCGTCGCCCAGGTTCGAGGCGCCGCTGCCCGAGGCGATCAGATCGCCAACCACGAAGGTGGAGCCATCCTCGCGCTGCCCGCCGAACGACAGGATCAACAATTCGCCGCCCGAATCCGCCGGGATACGCGCGGGCAAGACATCCTTCAAAGCGCCCAGGATACAGCCGGTGATCCGCTTGATCGTGGCGGTGCGGGAATTGACCGGGGCGGGCGGCCTTGGATTGACCAGGCTGCCTTCGGGCAGATCCAGACTGACGGGGCGAAAACAGCCGCCGTTGGTGGGGATTTCGGGATCGGTAATGGCGCGCACCGCGAACAGCGCGGCGGCGGCGGTGCCCGAGGGCACGCAATTGAAAGGCCCGCGCACCTGGGGCGCCGTGCCCTCGAAACTGCAACTCAAGCGGCCGTCCTCGACCCGCACGCATACCTGAATAGGGATCGGTTTATCCAGCTCGATACCATCGTTGTCGAGATAATCCGTATAGCTGTATGCCCCGTCCGGTATGGCGCGGAGCGAAGCCCGGGTCATTTGCTCCGAGCGGTCGAGCAATTCGTCGAACACGCGCAGTAATGTCGGGGCGCCATATTTCCCTGCAACCTCATCCAGGCGCCGCGCGCCCACGGTACAGGCGGCGATTTGTGCATTCAGATCACCCATGAAGGCGTCGGGCATGCGCACGTTCTGGCGCATCATGGCCACGAAGGTCGCGTTCATGACGCCGTTGTCACGTAATTTCAGGGGCGGTATGCGTATGCCTTCCTGAAATATCTCCGTCGCATTGGTCGGCACGGAGCCCGGCGCCATGCCGCCGACGTCCTGGTGGTGGGTCATGGCGGCGGCGATCGCGATCGGTTGGCCTTGATGCATGATCGGCATGGCGACGGCAATGTCGGGCAGATGCGTGCCGCCCATATAGGGATCGTTCATCACCAGAAGATCATCGGCGGCAAGACTGTTCAGCGGGAAATATTCAAGGAAGGTCTTAATCACCGGGATCAGGGTGGCCAGATGGATGGGGATGGAAATGGATTGCGACAAGGTCTCGCCGGAAACGGAAAACAGGCAGGCCGAGGCGTCCAGGCCTTCCTTGACGATGGGCGAAAAAGAACTGCGCAATAGGGTCGACTGCATCTCGTTGGCGATGCCGTCCAACTTGTTGCGCAGAACTTCCAATGTCACCGGATCGGTCGTGGTCATGGCGCGCGATCCTCAATTTTTTCAAGCATTAGGGTGCGCGACTCTGCCACTCTGGCGGACCAGCCAGCGGTCAGCAGGGTTGTGGTATCCGCTTGTTCGATGATTGCCGGGCCGGACACTTTCATACCCGGAGCCATGGCGGCACGATCCAGTATAGGCACCTCGCGTAAACCGTCATCGCCGGGCATATGCACCGCGCGGCGGGCCTTTTCCATCTCGCCGCCGGCTTTGCGCGGCGGCGCAGGATCGCCACCGGCGCCCGGCTTGGCCGCCAAATGCACGGTACGCAGATTGACGATTTTTGCCGGTGCCTCGAAACGATGGCCGTTGATGCGGTCATGGACTTCCAGAAAAGCTTCATAGATAGCGGCCAGCGGATCGGCGCCCGCCAAATCCACGGGCACGCTCAAATGATAGGATTGGCCCACGAAACAGACATCGGCGTGGTGGAGCACCGTGCATTCGCCGGCCTCGATATTCTCGCGGGCCATCAACGCCTGGGCCTGGGCATCAATGCCTTGGTAGGCTTGGTGCAAATCTGATGGGTTCAGCGCGGCCAGGTCATGGCCAAACGCCATGGTTACTTCATGTTCCACCGTTGCCTCCAGCAGACCCTGGGCCGACAGCACACCGGGATGGGGCGGCACCAGAACCCGGCGAATATCCAGTTCCTCGGCCAATGCTATGGCGTGCAACGGTCCCGCGCCGCCCAGGGCGACAAGGGTAAAGCCGCGTGGATCGTGACCCCGGCGCACGGTGATGGCGCGGATGCCCTCGGCCATCTGGGCATTTAGAACCCGGTGGATGCCAAGCGCGGCCTGTGCCTCGTCCAACCCCAGGGGCTTGGCGACGGTCTCGGTGATGGCGGCACGGGCCAGATCCACGTCCAGGGCGACGCTGCCGGCGGCGAAATAGCCTGGGTCGAGATAGCCCAGCAGCAACGAGGCATCGGTTACCGTCGCTGCCAGTTCAGAACCGGGACCGCCTTTGCCGTAACAGGCCGGGCCGGGATCAGAGCCGGCCGAACGCGGTCCCACCCGCAGGCCGCCGGCCCCATCCAGCCAGGCGATGGAGCCGCCGCCTGCGCCAATGGGATTGATGTCGATCATCGAAACGCGCACCGGATAGCCGTCGATGGCGCCTTCCGAGCGCACCGTTGGCGCGCCACCCTCGATCAGGGCGATGTCGCAAGTGGTGCCGCCAATGTCGATGCTGATCAGATCGCCAAGATCTTCTTGTGTGCCGATATTGCAAGCCCCCATGACGCCGGCGGCGGGGCCCGAAAGAAACAGGCGCACGGGCCGCTCCCGCGCCACCTCTGTACCCGCCAGGCCGCCCCGGGATTGCATGATCTGCAAGGGCGCCGCGACCCCGGCCTGGCTCAGGCCGCCTTGCAAACGGTCCAGATAGCCATCGACGACGGGCTTGATATAGGCATCGAACGCGGTTACCGCCGTGCGTTCATATTCCCGGAATGCGGGGTCGACCTCGGCTGAAAGCGAGACCGCGATGCCCGGATGGCGTTGGCGGATCAGGGCTGCGGCGCGCTGTTCATGTACCGGGTTCAGAAAAGAAAACAGAAATACGATGGCGATGGCCTGGGCGCCCCTGGCCACCAGATCATCGGCCGCCTGCAACAGCGCGGTCTCGTCCAGGGGCGTCACGATCTGTCCCTTGGCATCGATCCGTTCAGGCACCTCCAGACGAAAGGCGCGGGGCGCCAAAAAGCCGGGCGTCTCTGGCGTCAGGCGAACCTCGTAAAGGGCCTGGCGGAACTGCCGGCCAATTTCCAGCACATCGCGAAAGCCCATGCTGGTCAATAGCCCGACGCGGGCGCCCCTGCGCTCCAGCACCGCGTTCGTGGCGACGGTGGAGCCATGGACAAAACGGCTGACCCTGGCACCCTGCAAGGCGCCCATCTGTTCCAACTGGCGCACGGCTTCAAGGACGGCAATGCCGGGATCATCGCGGGTGGTGGGCAGCTTTAGGATTTGGCTTGCCTGGCCCGGACGGCGGCACACCACATCGGTAAAGGTGCCACCGATGTCGACACCGATTTCCACACCAATTCCTGCGGCGTCATGGCCGTGGCTATCGATTGGCATGGCGTTTCATGAAATCATTAGAGGCGGCCGGCGGCGTTGCTCCGTAAAGAGTTATTCCAAATTTTGGCTGGTTAAGGCCGCGCTCTGCCATGATGCTGGTTTGCCGCCGCTATCTTAGGCTTGGCCAGAAGCCGGACCACATCCCTGACTCGGGCTGCAATATCGGATTGCCATTGCCATCCCGCTGGACCCGCTGGGGCAGCAAATGCGGTTCCACTACCTTTTTCCCCATGTAATTGTCGCGCAGCAGGGGGCTGCTGTCGCAAGCCGACAACGTGAAGAGCAAAATGGAGGCAACGAGAAGGGGGGCGGTGATTTTCATGGTTGTTATGCTTACCTTCGCCAGACAATGGGATCAACCCGGCGCTCAAAAAAAAGAGGCCACCGCCTGCCATGATTGCAGCGGTGGCCCAGAGGTTAGGTATCTGTAATGAACTGCCGGGCGGCCCGTTTTGAGGCAGGGGCCGCCCGGATAACGACGCTGTTACTTACTCTGCTACCTACTCCGCGGCTTCGGCGGCTTGTGCCTGGAACTGCTCGGATTCGGTGGAACCGGTCAACGCCGTGGTCGATGAGGTGCCACCCATGATGGTCTGGTTGACCTGATCGAAGTAACCGGTGCCCACCTCGCGTTGATGACGCGTGGCGCTGTAGCCGGTGGCCTCGGAAGCGAACTCGGCGTTCTGCAGCTCGGAATACGCCGCCATGCCGCGGTCGCGGTAGCCTTGGGCCAGTTCGAACATGGAGTGGTTCAGGCTATGGAAACCGGCCAGGGTGATGAACTGGTACTTGTAGCCCATGGCGCCGATCTCACGCTGGAAGCGTGCGATATCATCCTTGTCCAAGGCCGCGCCCCAATTGAACGAGGGGGAGCAGTTGTAGGACAACAGCTGGTTCGGGTATTCCTTGCGGATCGCTTCGGCAAAGGTTTTCGCCTGTTCCAGATTAGGGGTCGAGGTTTCCATCCACAGCAGATCAGCATACGGGGCATAAGCCAGACCGCGTGCGATGCTGCGCCGCATGCCTTCGCCTTCGCCGTCTTTGTGCTTATAGAAACCTTCCGCCGTGCGCTCGCCGGAGATGAAGTCACGGTCGCGGGGATCCACGTCCGAGGTCAGCAGCTTGGCGCTATCGGCGTCCGTGCGGGCCAGGATGATGGTGGGCACGCCCATGACGTCGGCCGCCAGACGGGCTGCCTTCAGGTTGGCAATGTGCTGCTGCGTGGGGATCAGGACCTTGCCGCCCATGTGGCCGCATTTCTTTTCGGAGGCCAGTTGATCCTCGAAATGTACGCCGGCGGCACCCGCTTCGATGTAGGCCTTCATGATCTCGAAGGCGTTCAGCACGCCGCCAAAGCCGGCTTCGGCATCGGCAATGATGGGCGCGAACCAATCGATGTTGCCTTCGCCTTCCATGCACTGGATCTGATCGGCGCGTTGCAGGGTCTTATTGATGCGCTTGGCCAGTTCCGGTCCGCTATCGGCGGGATAGAGGCTTTGATCAGGGTACATCGCGCCGGCATTATTGCTATCGGCGGCAACCTGCCAACCGGAAAGATAAATCGCTTTTAGCCCGGCCCGGATCATCTGCATGGCCTGGTTGCCCGTCATGGCGCCCAGGGAATGCACGTAATCTTCGGTTTGCAGCAGTTTCCACAATTTCTCGGCACCGTTGCGGGCCAGGGTGTGCTCTACCTTGATGGAACCTTGAAGTTTCTTTACATCTTCCACACTATAGTCGCGTTGGATGTCGTTAAAGCGACCTTCCGGGGCGGAAACAAGTTGTTCAATGGTCTCGCTCATGGTTTAGCTCCTGCTGCTTGTATATACGCCAAATCAGCGTTGATAAGGGTTTTGACGGTATTGCATTGCCCTTGCGCCGAGATATGCCGGTTGCCGGGATGGAAGGCAAATAGAAAAGTGTCATCTTGATAATTTTGCAAATTTTAAGCTTGTAATTTAGTAAATATTGTAAATAATCGTGTTGATAATTGATCATCGGAGGCGCCTATGTCGGTGGAAAAAAAGGCCATGTTGGGCCATAAGGTGCGGCGCTATCGCCAGGAACAAGGCCTGAGCCAGACGGAAATGGCGGAGATGCTGGAGATCTCGCCCAGCTATCTGAATTTGATCGAACATAATCAACGCCCCGTGACGGTGCCGCTGCTATTCCGGCTGGGACAGGTCTTCCCCATTGATCTGCGGGATTTCGCGCAAGACGAAGCTGCCGCCCTTGCCGCTGGTTTGCGCGAGGTGTTCTCCGACCCAATGTTCGAGGGACTGAAAGTCCGCGAGCAGGAGATCCGGGAGGTGGCGGAAGTTTCGCCGGCCGCGACACAGGCGGTGATGAACCTGTACAAGGCCTATGCGGAAATGCGCGAAGACAGCCAGGCTATTGTGGAAAGCATGGCCGATCCGCGCAAACTGCAGGGCCTTGATAGCCAGGTCTTTCCGATCGAAGAAGTGCGGGATTATCAGCAGTCCCAGTCGAACCATTTTCCGGAACTGGAAACGGCGGCCGAGGCCCTGTGGCAGGATGCGAAACTGGATAGCGCTGACCTCTATCAGGGGCTGGTCCGGCATTTACAGGCCACCCATGGCATTGGCGCCAAGGTCATGCCGGTCGACATCATGGGAGAAACCCTGCGGCGCTATGATTTTCATCGCCGCCGGGTGCTGCTCTCGGAAATGCTGCCGGCTTCGGGCCGCTGTTTTCAATTGGCGGTGCAATTGGCATTGTCGGGGCAGGCGGAGTTGTTGGACCGTATGGTGGACAAGGCCGGTTTGTCGTCACCCGATGCCAAGAAATTGTTCCGCATTGGTTTGGCGGGCTATTTTGCCGGTGCCCTGTTGATGCCCTACGAAGCCTTTTTGGCCTCGGCCAACGAGCTCCGTTACGATCTGGAGATCCTGCAAAACCGCTTTGGCGTCAGTTTCGAACAGGTCTGCCACCGCCTCAGTACCTTGCAGCGCAAGGGTGCCCGCGGCGTGCCGTTCTTTTTTATCCGCATTGATCATGCCGGCAATATCTCGAAGCGTCTCAGCGGCGCCGGCTTTAACTTCGCGCGCTTTGGCGGCACCTGTCCGCGCTGGGTCATTCATGATGCCTTCCGTTCGCCCGGCGGCATTCATACCCAGCAGGCCCGCATGCCTGATGGCAGCGCCTTTTTGACCATTGCCCGCACCGTGGATCCGATCCTGGGCGGCTATCGCGGACGGCAGCCGCGGTTGGCGGTCGCGGTGGGTTGCGACATGGCCCAGGCAAAGCATTTGGTTTACGGCGACGGCAAGGATTTGAAGAACAAACAAGCCGCGACCGAGGTCGGGGTTTCCTGCCGGGTCTGTGAGCGTCTGGATTGCGGCCAGCGGGCCCATCCGCCCTTGAACCATCGTTTGCGTCTGGATGAAAATGTTCGCCGGATAGCACCTTTCGCCATCGCGCCAAGTTGACATCTTTGCTGGGTTTGGAGCGCGGCGGATTGTCGCATTTCGCCGCGTTTGATCTAGATCAAGGAATTTCGGCTTGCTTCCAGCATATATTGCTATAGTAATGATGCCTGAGACGTTTAGTAAAATTTGAAACGGTTTTGTTATTGTTTTGTAATAGTATTATTAAGTTTAGTAACGTTTGAGTAAGTAATCGCGTAGAGTATAGTATAACTTGAGTATAACGGCCTAGTATGAGGCCACCGTCGGCGCTAACCGCGTATTTGGTTGGCGCCGACATTTTTTTTGCTTGGAAAAATTGTCCCGTAAGCACAATTAGGGCATTGGGCAGGGTCTTCTATATTGGGTTCCCCTGCCACAAAGTTTAACGGATATTTACCTTGCACCGCCGATTTCTGTCGCCAGCGCCGCCGCAAGTTCCCGCAATGCATCTTGCTATGGGTATTAACCCTCAATACCGTTTTGCTGGGTCGACGGCGTCAAATCCTTCACCGCCTTTTCCCGTTTTTCCAACCAAAACTGATAGGCGGGCGGCATCAGATCATAAGCATCATCCAGGCCCAGTTTTTGCGCCGCATCCAGGGGCCAGTTCGGATTGTACAGGAACTCCCGCGCCAGGGCGATCAGGTCGGCCTCGCCGTTTTGCAGGATTTGTTCCGCCTGATCGGCGTGTACGATCAAACCCACGGCCATGCTCATCATATCGGCCTCTTCACGGATTTTGGCGGCGTAGGGCACTTGATAGCCGTAGCCCACGGGCCCGGTTCCGACCACCGGCGAGCCGCGCATGCCGCCCGATGAGCAATCGATCACATCTATGCCCATGCCTTTAACGATCCGGGCCAGGGCGACGTTTTCATCCGGCCCCCAACCGGCATCATCCTCCACGGATAGGCGCATGAACAACGGTTTATGGTCCGGCCAATTGGCCCGGACGCTTTCCGTCACTTCCAGGGCAAAGCGGTGGCGGTTGGCGTCCGAACCGCCATAGTCGTCATTGCGCCGGTTGGCTGCCGGCGAGAGGAATTGATGGATCAGGTAGCCATGGGCAGCGTGAATTTCCAGCATATCGAAACCGGCGGCATCTGCCCGTGCCGCCGCTTGCCCCCAATGCGCGACGCAATCGGCAATCTCGGACCGGCTCAAGGCGCGGGGTTCGGGGTCGCCGGGATCGGACAGGGCGGTGGGGGCGACCAGCTCCCAATCCTTCCAGTCATCCACGCCCTCGGCCTCCGCCGCCGACCGCTCCAACGGCTTGCCGCCCTCCCAGGGGCGAAAACGTCTTGCCTTGCGGCCGCTGTGGCCCAGCTGCAGCCCGGCGACGGCGCCGTTCTCGGTGATGAAATCCGCCAGGCGCTTGAAATGCGGGATCATGGCGTCATCCCACAGGCCCAGGTCACCCACCGTGCCGCAGCCACGGCGCTCCACCTTGGTGGATTCCACCATCACCAGGCCCGCGCCGCCAACCGCGAACCGGCCCGCGTTCATCAGGTGCCAATCCGTCGGAAAGCCCTTCTTGGCGGCATACTGATGCATGGGCGCGACGACGATGCGGTTCTTTACGGTGATCTCGCGCAGGGGCAGGGGCGTAAACAACATAGGTCTCGACATGAAATTCCCTCGAGCTTTTTTTTAAAGTTTTGCCGCAAACTGGCGGAGGTACTTGAGGCCTTCGATAGCACGGCTACCGTACCAAGACACCATCTTACCATCAATCGATAGCAGTTTTGGCTGCGACGAAATGGCATGGTCGTTCTTGAACGCATTGCGGTGCTTGGTGGCAAAGGGGAACGGCTCGGTAGAGAACAGCACCAAGTCCGCCTGGGCCAAAAGTGCTGGATCAATGGTCACCTCGGGATAGCGGCGGGCGGGGTCATGGCACAGGGTGCGCATGCCGAACAGAGCCAGCATACTGGCAATATAGGTATCCTGGGACACGGTCATCCAGGGCCGCTTCCAGATCAGATACAAAACCTTTCGCTCTGGCCAGCTTTCGCTTTGCTGTAATTCATCCTGCAGGTCCCCGACCAGCCGCGCCGCCTGTGCATGGCGTCCAAACAGGCCACCGATCAATTGAAATAGCGGGATATTATCAGCCGGGCTGTTGGGATGGGTGACCACGATCCGGGCGCCCAGCGCGCCGATCTGTTCGGCAAGTTCTTTTGGCGTTTCATCAATGTTGACCAGCACATGGCTGGGGCGAAGTGCGGCCAGCTTATCCAATTCGGAGGTTTTCGTGCCGCCGACAACGGGGATGGCATCGATCAGGCCTTCGGGCTCGATACAAAAGGCGGTGCGTCCAACCACTTGCGCCTGCAAATCCAGGGCGAACAGCAGCTCGGTCAAGCTGGGCACCAGGGATACGATGCGCGCCGGACCATTCATTGGAGCATGCTTGTTGCCAACCGCATCAATCAACACGTGGCACTGATCCCCATCATCATGTTAGCCTTCCATCCAACCAAGTGGATGATGATAACAAGCAAGTTTAGGAGTGGCGAGGGCATGACCGACGATCTTTTGGAACGCAAAGAGGGCCGGGTGGCTATTTTGACCATGAACCGGCCCGACCGCCTGAATGCCATGTCCGGCGCCATGCTGGATGCCATGTTGGAAGCCTTGGGCCGCCTGGGCAGTGATCCGGAAACGGGCTGTGTCATCCTGACCGGTGCCGGGCGCGGTTTTTGCGCCGGCGGCGACGTCAAGGCGATGGCCGAGGGGACGGAGTTTCCCGATGCCACCATGGAAGGCAAGGCGCAACAATTGCGGGCGAAGATGGAAACCTCGCGCCTGCTGCATGAAATGCCGAAACCCACCATTGCCATGGTGCGCGGTCCCGTCGCGGGCGCCGGACTGTCACTGGCCCTGGCTTGCGATATGCGGGTGGCCTCCGAGAGCATGAAAATGACCTCGGCCTTTGCCAATGTGGGCTATTCCGGTGATTTCGGCGGCAGCTATTTCCTGACCCGCCTTGTGGGTACCGCCAAGGCGCGGGAATTGTACTATACCGCTGATCGGGTTGAAGCGGCGGACGCCCTGGCGTTGGGTATCGTCAACCGCGTCGTGGCGGATGATGAGCTGGAAGCGGAGACAATGGCGCTGGCCGAGAAAATGGCCAACGGTCCGTCCATCGCGCTTGGCTATATGAAGCGCAACATGAACGCGGCGGAAACCGGCAGCCTGCGGGACTGTTTGGATCTCGAAGCCTGGCATCATACCCGCACCGGCATGACCGAGGACCACAAGGAGGCCGCGCAAGCCTTCGTGGATAAACGTACGCCTGTATTCAAGGGGCAATAGGCGCCGGATAGCGCCTTAGAACAAGAAAAGCCCTACCCCCACAATATTGCGGGTGGGGCTTCTATTTTTTCCGATATTCATCTGGCAAAAAGAACAGATAATCCACTTCGGCCATGGCCTTGTGGCAGGTAAAGCAGAAGCCGACATCTTCTGGGCTATCACCGACTGTATCGCCGATATAGCTGCCATCAGGCAGGATTTGGACAAAGCGCCAATCGCCCGTGGCCGGGCTGCGGCCCGGCGCCAGTTTTTGCATATAAAACAGCGCGCCGGGGAAAACCTCGCCCTTGTTGGTGACGGTATAGCTATCCTTGACCACCACGGCGCCCGGCGGCATTTTCTGACCCGCTTTCAGTTTGCCATAACCGGCCTTGGTGGCCGTCGCGTTGGCATAATTATTGACGTACCGGTTGCCATGGGTGTCGGACAGGTAGGGCGCAATATTAAAGCGCCGCCAGCTGGGATAGTTTTTGGCAATCGCATCCCGCGAGGGGGCATAGCCGTCGGCCATGGTCTTTTCGACCGATTGATAGATAGACTGCGCCTTCGCGGGCGGCAACTCACCGGGGCGGGTGAGGCGCAAATGTTCTTCTTCTGCCGCTTGGCCCGGTCCGATCAGGGCCAGGCCGACAATCGCGGCAAGGGAAAGACGATGCAAGCGGGACATGATGCTCTCCATCAATGGCTGCGTCATGGAGATGATGTGGGAAGGGCGCGCCCCGGGGGAAGCCCAAAAGCGTTGCTGTCACGCAGCTTTGATCTGGCGGTGAAGCCTGGCGCTCGGCTATTCCGCGGCTATATCGGCGTTTTGTGCCGTCTTTAGAACACCTTGCAAGGCAGCGCCGTCCGGATCGCTCAGGGCGGCTTCACGGGCGGCGGCGACCGCCCGGGCCGCACCTTCCGCCGCCATTTCCCCTCTCAGGGTGGGGACCACAAGAGTTGCCATGATGCCGTCAAAGCTGTCGCGGCCATGGCGGTGGGTCTGGCCGTAACCTTTCAACAGACGCTGACAGGCGGCGATTTCCGCGGCCAGATCCAGATCAAGGGCAGCTGCCTTGGCGATGTCGGCGATCCAGTGGTCGATCAAAGGTTGTTCGCTGTGATAGCGGTGGCCCATGGTACGCAGGGCACGGAGCGAGGCCAAAAGGCGAAGCAGCAAATGGCCCCACAATGATGTGCTGGTGATGGTCATGCCAATATTCAGGCGCTCGCGTAGACCGGCCCGATCGGCGGCGGCCAAAAGCGGCATGGCAATCCAGCGCGGCAACAGCGCGGCGGCTTCATCCAGACCTGGTTTGAGATATTCCCTGATCCGCACGGGTTCGCTCGGCTTGGCGCCGACTTCGGCTCGGATTCGGGCCTGGCGTTCGGGCTGTAATTTCGTCTTGGCAACCTGAATGACATCCTCATAGGCCATCCATAACGCCAGATAACGCGCCACCTCGCGCACCAGGTCGCCATGGCCGTCCGCATCCCGCTCGGCCCGGTCGATGCGCATCAAGCGTTTCAGGTAAAGCTCGGCATAAGCCAGATTTTGATACTCAAACAGGCGGTTGACGCCTTCGCGTAATATCGTTCGGGCAGGGCCGGGGAATTCCTCGCGCACGCGATGTTGCAATTGTTCGACCATGGGCGGGTCGGCGCGCCAGGGCCGCTTCAACTCGCCGTCCGGTACCAGGGCGACCATATCGCCCCGTTCGACGGCGGCGTATCCGGCCCGGAAAGCCGCCAGATTGGCCTCGACCGCGCGCCCTGTGTCGCGGATCGCCGTTTCGAAGCCTTCCGCTGGAATGGGCAGACGGTTGGTGCCTGCGATCGCACCCAGCAGAACCGAATTAATGACGCTGTCGTGCTCTCTGGCCATGGCTTCCATATCGAATAGCACGGCCTGTTGGGCCAAGGTGCCGGCGGCCTTGACCGCGCGGCTGCCGTCAAAGCGGCCATCGCCCATGGCGGTGCGCTCGGCCACCGAAAAGACCCGGTGGGTGGAGGCGATCAGCGTCGTGCAATTGGGCGTGACAAAGCCGTTCTGCATGGCACGCGCGGCCTCGATCAATTCAGAGGCGACCATGATATCGACGCTGCCCGCGAGGGGATAAAGCGACATAATCGGCCGTGGTTGGGCTGTCCCGCCAGTCTCTAGGGGCTGCATTTCAATATAATAGGTTGTCGCACCGGTGCGCTGGGCGACGCCGGGAATAGAGGTGCTTTGCACCGCCAGGCCATGCGCCATGGCGGCATCGACCAGCCATTGCCGCAAAACGCCGCCGCCTTCACCGCCCATGGCGGCGATCAACAGACCAATGGGCCGGGTTTGTTCAATTGCCTGGGTCATGGCCTCTAAATCCGCACCTTGCTCATATCGCCCAGTAGATAACGGTTCAGAGCATCTCTGAAACGGTCCCATGGGTTCGGATTGCGCACGATCTCGACCTTGTAGAACGAGGGGCAGAGCACCGCTGCGTGGGCGACTTCGCCACACAGGCCACAGCCGACGCAGCTGTCCAGCACCGTGGTGACCGGATCATCACGCAAGGGGTCGGGATTGACCTTGATGGTCAGGGAGGGGCAGCCCGACAGACGGATACAGGCGTGGTCGCCCGTGCAGGTTTCGTCATCGACGCCGAACCGCGTGCGTATGTCGCGCTGGCCGCTTTGCAGGCGGGCGGCGATTTCGGGCCGGATGCGGCGCTGCCGCGCCAACTGGCATTCGCTGTCGGCAACGATCACCCGCAGCCCTTTGCCTTGCCCGGTCAAGGCTTTGCGCAGTGTCTTCATCACCCGCCCGACGCGGTAGTTCGGCACCTTGCGCAGCCAGTTTGCACCCAGGCTTTTGATCACCTTCTCGATGGAGACGCCGGTAATGCGGCCTGCCTGTCCGCGCAAAGTGGACGGCACGAATTGCCAGCCGGTGGCCGAGGTGTAACCGTTCTTGATGACCATGAGTACGCCATCGGCTTTGTTGAACAACGCGGAAGAGACACCGTTGGTGACACCGTTGTGCCAAAAGCCGCCGTCCCCCATGATCGAAATCACCCGCTTGCCGAAATTCGGCGCCACGCCTGCGGCGCTGGATAGCCCCAGGCCATAGCCTAGGACCGTATGGCCCAAATTGAATGGGGGCAGGGTGGAAAAGGTGTGACAGCCGATATCGCAGGAAACATGCGTCGGGCCCAGATCTTTCTCCAAGATGCGGATGGCGCTGAACAGGGGCCGTTCGGGACAGCCGGTGCAAAAGGTCGGTGGCCGGGTCGGCACCAGATCGCCGAGCAATTCCGCCGCCTTGGCTTTGTACTGATCAAGCGCGCGGATTGGCGCGGTCGCGGCCGCCAAATCAATGCCCGCCGGTTTCGCCTGATCGAGAAAAGCCGAAAGCCCGCGCAAAACCACTTCCGCCGTATATTCTCCGGCCATGGGGAGGGGACCCTTGCCAATCACCTTGGTCTGTAAATCAGCCTTGCGCAGGATAACGTTGACGGCCTCTTCCAAATAGTCGGGTTGCCCTTCCTCGACCATGAAAATCGCCGATTTACCGGCGCAGAACTCCGATACCTCATCGGGAACCAGGGGATAGGTGACGTTCAGGGCCAAAATTGGTATGCGGCTGTTGCCTGCGGCATCCGCCAGTCCGGCCTGCACCAGGGCGCGCAGGGTCGCGTTATAGAGCCCGCCCTGACAGATGATGCCCACATCATCAATATCGCCCGCGAAATGATCGTTCAGCCGCCGCTCTCTAATAAAATTGATGGCCTGGGGCATGCGCACCTCGACCTTGTGCTTTTCCTGGGCATAGGTCGAAGGAGGCAGGGTGATGCGGGCAAAATCGTGGACCGGCTCCTCGATCACCCGGTTGCGGTTGAACTGGCCAGCCTTGTTATCCGAAGCCGGGAAGGCGCCATGCACATGACAGGCCCGAATACGCAGTTCCAGCATTACCGGCGTGCTGGAATGCTCCGACAGCTCAAACCCTTGTTCGACCATATGGACGATGGTTTCCAAATCCGGGCGCGGATCCAGCAGCCAAATCTGGGATTTGGTGGCGAAAGCATGGGTGCGCTCCTGCAGAATTGACGAGCCTTCGCCGTAATCTTCGCCCAGTACAATCATCGCGCCGCCCGTGACGCCGGCGGAAGCCAGGTTGGACAGGGCATCGGAGGCCACATTGGTGCCAACGGTGGATTTCCACGTTACCGCGCCGCGCAGGGGATAGTTGATCGAGGCGCCCAACATGGCGGCGGCGGCGGCCTCGGAGGTCGAGGTTTCCAGATGCACGCCCAACTCGCTCAGCAGATCCTCGGCGTCCACCAGCACATCCATCAGATGGCTGATCGGCGCGCCCTGATAGCCGCCGACATAACTGATACCGGATTGCAGCAACGCCTTGGTAACGGCCAGAATACCTTCGCCATGAAAGGTTTCACCCTGGCCCAGGCGCAGCTGTTTGACCTCTTTCGCAAACGAACGTTCCATGCCTATGGCTCCCCATTAGTCACGCACGCAAAGTGCGCCGCCAACAGGCCTCTGTCAACGCCGGACGACGGCAAATGGTGCGAGATTTCACAGGTTCCAAGGTGTTTTTCTAATTATGCCGTGCAGGCTGATCGGATTATATTGGCAACAGTCACGATTTAGACAAAATCAGGTTGGGGGAGACGGCCATGAAACCGATATTACACACTTTGAGCGCGGCGATTTTTGCGGTTGGAATTGGCGCGGCCATGGCTGGCCCGGCAGCCGCCGAAATGTCGGCGGCGATGCAACGTCAGGCGGCGATGAAAGCCATCGGCGGCCACATGAAAGCTCTTGGTGCGGTGGCCAAGCGGAAGGCGGCCTATTCCGTCGCCATACCGGTGCATGCCCAGGCCATTCATGACGCCGCCCTGACCATGGGGTTGTTGTTTCCCGACGGCTCGGGTGGTGCGGGGACACGGGCGAAGCCGGAAATCTGGACTGATGCGGCTGGTTTCTCCGCCAAGATCGACGCCTTGGCCGCGGTCACGCCGACGCTGGTGGCCGCCGCGAAAACCGGTGATGCCGGCGCTATTGGCGGGGCCCTAAAAATTGTTGGCAAATATTGCGGTGGCTGCCACAAACCGTACCGCGTGCCAAAAAAGTAACTACGGCGCGTTGCCAGGCCAGACGTTTTAGAAGAAAAATAATGTTTTGTTTCAATTCGATATTTATTTTATTTAATCAAAAATATTAAATAATATGACGCAATGGCTGGGTTTGACGGCGAGCCAGAAAAAAAGCGACCATAAACTTTGCCCACGACATATGCCGTGACGAATGTCCATGTCGCCGTACCATTCTTGGCCGCAATTCGCCGTTGCTTGTGCGGCCAGCCGCCTAACCAGTCATGCTCTGGCGGTGTTGCGAAACGTTACCCCGGCCACTCAGCGGACTCCCCGATTGGTCAACTACGAACCAGGACAGGGCCCACGGATGGCACCTAAAAGATCTTCGCTCTTCGCTTACATCCAGCACAAACCGCTGGGTCGTCTTTTGATCGTGCTAATTTTCGGTCGCCCGAAAATTAATCGACAATGACGATCTTATCGGCCGCGGTCTTGCCATTGCGGCCGGCCGTCAGTTCGTATTCGACCTTCTGACCTTCGTTCAGAGTAGATAGGCCGGCCTGCTCGACGGCGGAGATGTGTACAAACGCATCCGTGGAGCCGTCGCTGGGCTCGATAAATCCATACCCTTTAGTTGGGTTGAACCATTTAACTGTTCCTGTTGGCATTGCTCTTCGTCCCGGAATACTTCGAATTTTAAAAGTACCGTAGACTTAAGGCATCTACGAATCGATGCGCTTTCGACCACAGAACTTCCACGATGAGATATCGTAGCAGAAATTTGACGATAACCGATGGCAATTTACATGGCGATGGGAACAAGGCAAAGTTATTGAATGTTTTTGTGGTGCTTTCATCGCAAAATGCGACAAATATGTCACAAAGTATTGTGTGGCGTATCATAACGCCAAGGTTGGCTGTGTGTTTTCCTTTATGGAATGGGAGTTTGTGATGCCTAGGCAAATAATCGATATATCCATATTTCTTGAAAACGACGTGATTTCGGACCCACCGGGATCCCAGCCGAAGATTGAATACATCGATCATCAGGCCTCGGTCCCGGGCATGACGGCATTTTTTCCCGGGTTGGAAAAAGACGATCTACCCGATGGCGAAGGCTGGGCCGTGGAGCGTGTCGCCCTGTCCACCCATAATGGTACGCATCTCGATGCACCCTATCATTTCGCCTCCACGATGAACCGGGGAGAGCGCGCTATCACCATTGATGAAGTGCCCCTGGAATGGTGTTTTCAGCCCGGGGTGAAACTGGATTTCCGGCACTTTGGTGATGGCTATGTGGCGACGGCGGATGATGTCGAGGCGGAATTGAAGCGTATCGGCCATACCCTTGCGCCGTTGGAAATCGTCGTGGTCAATACGGCGGCGGGAACGGCATTTGGCGGCGACAATTATGTCGATACGGGATGTGGCATGGGGCTTGAGGCGACGATGTATTTGCTGGAGCGCGGCGTCCGTTTGACCGGCACCGATGCCTGGTCCTGGGATGCCCCGTTCAGCTTTACCGCCCAGCGTTACCGTGAAAGCAAGGAAGCCGCGATCATATGGGAGGGGCACCGGGCCGGCCGCAATATTGGCTATTGCCATATTGAAAAGCTGCACAATCTGGAATGTTTGCCCGCCACGGGCTTCACCGTCGCCTGTTTCCCGATGAAAATCAGGGGTGCGTCCGCCGGCTGGACACGTGCCGTGGCGATTATCGAGGACTGATCCGTATGTGGTGGTTAAGTACGCGGTGGCGGGCGCTATTGTTGTCCCTATTGGCTGGTTCTGGCGTCACGGCGGCGAGCGCCGAGGGCGAAATGGTGCGTCACCTGCCCGGGCAGCCGTTGACGGCGCTGTTCGCCGACGGCGGCCGGATCATCGCCAGGCTCGGCACGCCACAGGGGCCGGATTTTTACAGCCTGGGGCTACGCGGCGACAAGGCGTTTCTGACCCGGCTGCCTAACTATCGCCGCCCGGCCATGAAGCGACGGAATGACATGCTGCCCGACGGTGTTATCACCCGGGGAAACCGGGATATTGCCGCCGCCTGGCTGACCGGGCCAACCCAACGCTATGATCATGGTGTCCTGGGCGATGCCATCGAGGCCTCGGGCGTGCGGGTGCAAAAGCGCGACGGACAGGTTTTGTCCTTTACCCTGCCCAAGGATTCCGTGTTCGAGGACCGCCGCGCGCGGCTTGTGGATTTGGACGGCGATGGCGGTGATGAATTGCTGGTCGTGCGCTCCTATCTGGCGGCGGGGGCTGCTCTGGCTGTTTTGCGCCCGAAGAACGATGCTTTGGTTCTGGTCGCCGAGACCGGGCCCATCGGTCTGCCTCACCGCTGGCTGAACCCGGCGGGGGTGGCGGATTTTGATGGTGACGGCAGGCTTGAGGCCGCCGTGGTGGTGACGCCGCATATTGGCGGCACCTTGAAGTTTTTTGAGTTACGCAAGAATCGCTTGCGTCTGGAATGGTTGGGCGAGGAATGGTCGGCGCCTGGTTTTTCGAATCATGCCATGGGCAGCCCTATTCAGACCATGGCGGTGGCGGTGGATTGGGGACAGGCGTGGGGGAAGGGGCAGGTTCTGCATTTACCCAATGCCCGGCGCACCGGCCTGCGCCAGGTTTTTTTCAAGGATGGCGGCTATCGAATACGGGATCTGGCCCGCCATGAGCGGCACATTGTCACAGCCCTGTTTGCCGCGGATTTGGACGAAGACGGCTGGAAAGAGGTGGTTTACGGCTTGGGCAATGGGGAATTGGTAATCCTGCGCCGCTCACCCGCTCCGAAAAGCCAGTAATCGGTTCAAATGAACAGTTCAAGAAAGGCTCGCGAAAGCTTGTTTTTTTTGGCCATATCTGGTTATTGGCAAGGGGGAACGAACTGGTTACATTGCCTGACGCGACGGACGCCAATATCCAAGCGCCAAGCGGTGTCAGCCGTTTCTATAACTTTAGGATTTGTGAACCAGAATTAGCAGCAACCCATGGCGGATATCGGCGTCGACGAAACGGATGGTCGGCGGAACGTAACCGGTGAAACCCATGGATAGCTAAGACACGCGGAACCCCACCCATTATGCAAATTAGCGTTTGAGACATGGTAACAAGCACAGCAATTCAGCTTGAGCCGACCGGCACCCCACGCGAAGAAGTGGAATCGGTCGTCGTACGGTTTGCCGGCGATAGCGGCGACGGTATGCAATTAACGGGCAGCCAATTCACCCTGGCGACCGCCCTGGCCGGAAACGACCTGGCGACCTTCCCGGATTTTCCGGCGGAGATCAGAGCGCCCATCGGTACCACCTTCGGGGTGTCCGCGTTCCAGATCAATTTTGGCGCCCGCAAAATCGCCACCGCCGGCGATGCGCCGGATGTGCTGGTGGCCATGAACCCCGCCGCCCTGAAAGTCAATCTGGGCGAAGTCAAAACGGGGGGTACCATCATTATCGATACCGGTACCTTCACGGCCCGTAATCTGAAGAAGGCCGGCTTTGATACCGATCCCTTGGAAGATGACAGCCTGGATGGTTTCCAGGTTCTGACCATGGATATTTCCAAGCTGACCACGGAAGCGGTGAAGGAACACGGCGTTTCCAATAAGGAAGCCCTGCGCTCCAAGAACATGTGGACCTTGGGGCTGATTTATTGGCTCTATGACCGGGACCGCGAGCCGACGGTTAATTACCTGCGAACAAAATTCGCCAAGCTACCTAATATTGCCGAGGCGAACATCGCGGCGATGAATGCCGGCCATATTTTTGGCGAGACTGCCGAATTGCCCGGCGACATGCGTGGCTTCACGGTTCGCCAGGCGGATATCGCGCCGGGGCTGTACCGTGCCGTCACGGGGTCCGAGGCCTTGGCCTGGGGCCTGGCGGCCGGCACCAAGCTGGCCGATTTGCGCTTGGTCCTGGCCTCCTATCCGATAACGCCAGCCTCCAACCTGCTGCATATTCTGGCCGGCATGAAGCAATTCGATGTGGTCACCTTCCAGGCGGAGGATGAAATCGCCGCCGTCTGTGCCGCGATTGGAGCATCCTTTGCCGGCTCCCTCGGCCTCACGACGTCGTCGGGTCCGGGTGTGGCCTTGAAGGGCGAGGCGATCGGCCTGGCAATCGGGGCTGAATTGCCGTTGATCGTCGTCAATGTTCAACGCGCCGGGCCGTCCACCGGGATGCCGACCAAGACCGAACAGTCGGATCTTTTTCAGGCGGTCTATGGCCGCAATGCCGATGCGCCTTTGGTTGTCCTGGCCGCGTCGTCACCGGCCAATTGTTTCGAAATTGGCATCGAAGCGGTACGTCTGGCAACCAAGTACATGACGCCGGTGATGTTGTTGAGCGATGGCTACATGAGCAACGCGTCCGAGCCGTGGCTGATCCCGGATTTCAACGACTACGAACCGTTCCCGGTGAAATTCGCGACCCCCGATCTGGCCGGCGATGAAGGATTCCTGCCGTTCTCCCGCGATGATGAAACCCTGGCGCGGCCCTGGGCCCCGCCTGGTACGCCGGGCTTGCAGCACCGCATCGGCGGCATTGAACGCGAGGATGGCACAGGCAATATCTCCTACGATGCCGACAACCATCAACGCATGACCGATCTGCGTGCCGCCAAGATCCGCGGCATTGCCAAGGACATCCCCTTGCAGGGCGTGGAACAGGGTAATAAGACCGGCAAGCTGGCCGTGGTCGGCTGGGGCTCCACCTACGGTCCCATCAGCCGTGCCGTCGGCAACATGCGCGATCAGGGCTATGACGTCAGCCATGTTCATCTGCATCACATCTGGCCCCTGCCAAGCAATCTTGGTGATCTTTTGGCCGGCTTCGAGCAGGTTTTGGTACCGGAAATGAACAACGGCCAACTGGTCACGGTTCTGCGCGCCGAATATCTGGTGCCCGCAGAGCCGATGAACAAGGTCAATGGCCAGCCGTTTAAAATTTCCGAAATCGAGGACGCCATCGAAAACCACCTTGATGGAACATCTGGAGAAGCGAAATGAACGCGCCAGCAAAGCCGACCGCGCTGAAGGCGAAGGATTTCGCCTCTGATCAGGAAGTTCGTTGGTGCCCGGGTTGTGGCGACTACGCCATTTTGAAGGGCGTGCAAAAAGCCCTGGCCGATATTGGTACGGCGCCTGAAAATGTCGTCTTTATATCGGGCATCGGCTGCTCCTCGCGGTTTCCCTATTACATGTCGACCTATGGTTTCCACACCATTCATGGCCGGGCGCCCGCCTTCGCCACCGGCGTCAAGCTGGCCAATCCTGAGATGGATGTCTGGCTGGTAACCGGTGACGGCGATGGTCTGTCCATCGGCGGCAACCACATGCTGCATGCCTTGCGGCGTAATGTGAACATGCAGATCATGCTGTTCAATAACGAGATCTATGGCCTGACCAAGGGGCAGTATTCGCCGACCTCGAAGCAGGGCACACGCTCGCCTTCGACACCCATGGGCTCGATCGATCGGCCGCTATCGCCGGTGCTCTTTGCCTTGGGCGCCAATGCCTCGTTCGTGGCCCGTGCCGTCGATACACAGCAAAAGCACATGCCCGGCATCCTGCAGCGGGCGCATGCCCATCAGGGCGCCTCATTCGTGGAAATTTATACCAATTGCATTGTCTATAATGACGGCGCCTTCAGCTCATTCGCCGAAAAAAGCACCGCCGCCGATGGCGAGTTGGTGTTGGAGCATGGCCAGCCGATGATTTTCGGCCAGGACAGGGACAAAGGTATTCGGATGAAGCCTGGCGCCATTGAATTGGAAGTGGTGCAGCTTGGTGTTGATGGCGTCACCGAGGCTGATCTGCTGTGTCATGACGAAACCAACCGGGTCCTGGCGGGCCTGTTGGGCGCCATGCACAACCCGGAGTTTCCGGTTGCCGTTGGCGTGTTGTATTGTGAAGATGCAGAAGCCTACGATACGGCGGTTTATCAACAAGTTGATGCGGCCCGTGCAGCTGATGGCGTGGCTGATATCAATACGCTGCTGCGTAGCGGGGCGACCTGGACGGTGGGGGACTAGAGCAATTTTCAATTGCTCGATTCTTAAGAGTCTGAGCGCATTTTTTCCATGCGCTTTAGGTCCGGGGCGACCTTGTAAAGTAACCTTGCTGTTCCCAGCCGGGAAGAGCGGAAAAAGAATAACAGGGGGGTTAGGCTATCCATGCCCATTAGCGTGGCTATCGTGGGCTCGGGCCCAAGCGGATTTTATACCGCCGAGGCTTTGGCCAAGTCGGATACCGACTGTCAGATTGATATTATCGAGCGTCTGCCGGCGCCACATGGTTTGATCCGTTACGGCGTGGCGCCTGATCATCAGACCACCAAGAACGTGTCGCGGGCCTTTGATAAGACCGCCGCCCGTGACGAGGTCCGGTTTTACGGCAATGTCGATGTGGGCGGGGACTTGAGCTTGGACGACTTGCGCGCCATGTACGATGCGGTGGTCATCGCCATCGGCTCGCCCGAGGATAACAAGCTTGGCATTCCAGGCGAAGACAAGGACGGCGTGATCGGTTCCGCCGCCTTTGTCGGTTGGTACAACGGCCATCCCGATTTTGTTGATCTGGATCCGAACCTGGACACCGCTAATGTCTGCGTCATCGGCAATGGCAACGTGGCCATCGATATTGCCCGCCTGCTGGTCAAGACCCGGGGCGAGCTGTCTCCTTCCGACATTACCAACGACGCCCTGGACGCGATCCAGGCTTCGTCCATCACGGATGTCTACATGCTGGGCCGGCGCGGGCCGGTCGAGGCTAAATTCACCAACGTGGAATTGCGCGAGATGGGCAAGCTGGAAATTTGTGTGCCACAGATTGATGGCGGCATTATTCCCGATGCGGTGCCCGAGGATATGGAGATGTCCGACCGGGACCGCCGCCTGCGCGACAAGAACCTGGACACCTTGCGGGAATTTGCCCCCCGGGCAGCGGACGAACTGCCCAAACGAGTGCATTTTCAATTCTTTGCCGCGCCCCGCGAAATCCTGGGCGGTGACAAGGTCGAAGGCATCCGCATGGAACGGACCGAGGTCGTCGATGGCCGTGCGGTGGGTACCGGCGAATTTTTTGAAATCGAGACCTCGTTGGTGCTGCCGGCGGTGGGCTATCGTTCCGGCGGCTTGGAAGGCTTGCCCTTCAACGATGATTGGGGCGTTGCGATCTCCGATGAGGGCCGGGCCGGCGATGGCCTCTACGTCGTGGGCTGGATCAAGCGCGGCCCCACGGGCGTTATCGGTACCAACCGGCCCGATGGCCAGCAGGCCGCGAAGCAGATTTTGGAAGATATTGCCGCCGGTTCAAAGCCGGGCCGCGAAGCCCTGGAAGCGGCCATCGCCAAGAATGGCGGGCGAATTGTCAGTTACGATGATTGGTTGACCCTGGATGCGCATGAAAAGGCCGCCGCCCGCGAGGGCGCGCCACGGGAAAAATTGATTACCGTTGCGGCCATGTTAGGGGTTCTGGACGGCGCCTAGTGCCTCGCGTAGGTTCTGCATATGGCTAGTTATTTTCGCCCCACGGAACTATCCCAGGCCCTGGCGGCCTTGTCCGAATGCGCGCTGACCATCGTTGCCGGCGCGACCGACTATTATCCAACCCAGGTTGGCCGGCGGGCGGATCACGATATTCTGGATCCGAGCGCGATCGAGGCTCTCCACGGCATCGAAGCCGAGGGGGATTATTGGCGCATTGGCGCCATGACCACCTGGCGTGATCTGATGGATGCTGAATTGCCCCCCTGTTTTGACGGTTTGAAAGCCGCTGCACGCCAGGTCGGCGGCCCGCAAATTCAGAATACCGCGACCATCGCCGGTAATTTGTGCAACGCCTCGCCGGCGGCCGACGGTGTGCCGCCACTGTTGTGCCTGGAGGCGGAGGTCGTCTTGCAGTGTCGGGTGGGCGCCCGGCGGGTACCGCTGTCGAAATTTATCCTGGGCAATCGGCGCACAGTTTTGGCACCCGACGAGATGCTGACGGCAATAGAGGTGCCGCAACATCTGGAACAGGCGCGATCCGGGTTCATCAAGTTGGGCGCGCGCAGCTCGTTGGTGATCTCCATCGTCATGGCCGCCGGTGTGCTGCAGCTCGATGGCGCGGGTCGCGTTATGCGGGCCGGATTGTCGGTTGGCGCCTGTTCAGAGGTGGCCCAACGGCTGTCTGTTCTGGAAGCGGCGCTGGTCGGGCAGGTGCCTATCGGCGATCTGGTGAAGCCTGAGCATTTCGCGACGCTATCGCCGCTTGATGATCACCGTGGCACCGCCGGTTATCGCCTGGATGCCGCCGTAACCCTGGTCAGGCGTTTGTTGGAGGAGCTGAGCCCATGAGCGCGGATAAAGTGGCCATGAGTTTCTTCCTCAATGGCCAGCGGCACGAGATGGAACTGTCGCCCATGGCCAGGCTGTCGGAAACCCTGCGCGATGAATTCGGCTATACCGGGGTCAAGATCGGCTGCGACGCCGGTGACTGCGGCGCTTGTACAATTGTCATGGACGGCCGCCAGGTCTGCTCGTGCCTAGTGCCGACCGCGCGGATGGATGGCGCCATGGTGGTCAGTGCCGAGGGTATGATGGCGAACGGTTTCTTGAACCGGGTGCAGGATGCCTTCCTGCGGCACGGCGCGGTGCAATGCGGTGCCTGTACCCCCGGCATGCTGGCCGCCGCCACTGATATCGCCGCCGCCTACCACCATCCCAGCCGGGAACAGGTTCTCGATGGTCTGGCCGGCGTTCTGTGCCGTTGCACCGGCTATAGCACCATTGTCCAGGCGGTACAGGATGCCGGGCGTGACCCGGTTGCGACCGCCGCTGCCCCTGGCCCCGCCGTGGGCGCCAGCCTTGCCCGCACTGACGCCCTGGACAAATTGACCGGCGCGGCCGACTTCGGCGCCGATGCCATTCCCGATGACGCGCTGTGGCTGCGGGCGGTACGCTCGCCCCATCCGGCGGCGACCTTTACCATTGGTGATCTGGCACCGTTGCATGAACGCCATCCCGGCCTCGTCAAAGTACTGCACTGGGCCGATGTGCCGGGCAACAAATGCTATGGCATCTATCCCGATTTAAAGGATCAGCCGGTATTTGCGAATGGCGAGGTGCGCTATCGCGGCGAGGCGGTCCTGGCCCTGGTTGGTGAACGCGGCGCGATCGCGGCGATCGCCGATGATGAAGTGCCAATCTTGTACAAGGTTCTGCAACCGGTGATCGGGTTGGAAGCGGCCATGGCCGAAGGCGCCCGGCAATTGCACGGCGACCGGCCCGGTAATCTGTTGATTGATGCCAGTTTGCGCAAAGGTGATAGCGCCGCGGCGTTTGCTGACTGCGCCCATACCGCGGCGGGGCAATGGCGCACGGGTTTTGTCGAGCATGCCTATATCGAACCTGAAGCCGGTTTCGCCCAACGGCGCGGCGAGAGGTTGGAAATTCATGTCACCACCCAGACGCCTTATATGGACCGCGACGAGGTGGCCTTGATCATGGGCTTGGAACAGGCGCAAATCCGCATCGTGCCGACGGTCTGTGGCGGTGGTTTCGGCGGCAAGCTGGATCAATCGGTACAGCCCATGTTGGCGGTGGCGGCCTGGACGCTGGAGCGTCCTGTGGCCTGCGTCTACAGCCGCCCTGAAAGCATGGCGGCCTCCACCAAGCGGCATCCGTCACATATCGCGGCGCGCTTTGGCTGCGACAAGGACGGGCGCTTGCAGGCCATGGAGATGACGGCGGATTTCGATACCGGCGCCTATGCCTCCTGGGGCCCGACGGTGGCGGGTCGGGTGCCGGTTCATGGCAGCGGGCCATATCATCTACCCAGCGCCCGGATTGATGCCCAGGCGATCCTGACCAATGGCCCGCCCAGCGGGGCTTTTCGGGGCTTTGGGGTGCCGCAAATCGCCCTGGCGCACGAAGCATTGATGGACGATCTGGCGGCCCAGGCCGGCTTGGATCCATTGGAATTCCGCTTGAAGAATGCCTTGCGGGCCGGCGATCGGACGGCGACCGGGCAACTGCTGGAAGCCAGCGCCGGACTGGATCAATGCCTTGAGGCTTTGCGGCCCCATTGGCGGCAGGCCCGGAGCGATGTCGAGGTTCATAACGCCGGCGATCCCGTGGTGCGCCTGGGCGTTGGTTTGGGCTGCATGTGGTATGGCTGCGGCAATACGGGGATGAGCAATCCGTCCACCGTGCGTGTCAGCCGTTCAGCCGATGGCCAAATCACCCTGTACAATGGCGCCGTCGATATTGGGCAGGGCAGTTATACCATCATGCGGCAGATCTGCGCCGACGCCCTGGGCGTGCCGGTCGAGGCGATCAAGCAGGTTACCGGCGATACGGATCTGACGCCGGATGCCGGCAAGACCTCCGCCTCGCGTCAGACCTATGTCACGGGCAGGGCGACGGAACTGGCGGCACAGGACCTACGCCGGCAAATCGAGGCCTTGGAGGGCGTCAACGAAGGCGTTGCGCTGGAAGCCGAGGCTAGCTTTGATCCACCGGCCACGCCGTTGGATGAAAATGGCCAGGGCGAACCCTATGGCACCTATGCCTTCGCCGCCCAGATGGCCGTCGTCGCGGTTGATACGGAGTTGGGCACGACAAAGGTTGTGCGAATGGTCGCGGCCCACGACGTGGGCAAGGCGATCAATCCGGCCCTGGTCGAAGGACAAATCCAGGGCGGCATCGCCCAAGGACTGGGCCTGGCCTTGATGGAGGAATATCTTCCCGGGCGAACCGAAAATCTGCATGATTATCTGATCCCCACCGTGGGCGATATGCCGGCAATGGAAATCATCCTGATCGAGGATCCGGACCCCAATGGCCCACAAGGCGCCAAGGGGGTGGGCGAGCCCGGGTTGGTGCCGACCGCGCCGGCAATTCTGGCCGCGATCAAATCGGCTACAGGAGTTAGTATCCATCAGATACCGGCGACCCCCGATCGGGTGCGCGCCGCGATCTTGGCCCAAGGCGTAACGGGAGGAGTAAAGCGATGAGCGATTTAGTACGTTGCGATGCCTGTCCGGTGCTCTGCCGCATTCGCGACGGCAGGGCCGGAGCCTGCGACCGCTATGCCAATCAGGGCGGTGAACTGGTCCGCCTCGATCCTTTGTTGGTGGCGCAACGGACCCTGGATCATGACGGCGCCATGGTGCCGTTCCTACAGTCAGCGGAGGAATGGGATGGTGCCCTAGTGGCGGGGGCGGAAAGCTTCATTACCGGCGTTGGTTCGACCACGACCTATCCCGACTACAAACCGGCGCCGTTCATCGTCTCTTCCAAGGCCGGCGGCGTGGATATGGTCACCGTGGTCTCGGAAGGCATTTTCAGCTATTGCGGCCTGAAGGTTAAAATCGATACAGACCGTTTTCTCGGTGACGAGCAAAAGGCCGTGCGTTGCCAGGGCGAACAAGTCGGCCATGTCAGCACGGCGGAATACGGCAGCCAGATGCTGGCCCTGGGCGGTGTGCGTCACCTAACGGGCGGCAGCAAGAAAGAAGGCGCGGTAACCTGCCAGATGATGCTGGATCTATGCCAGGGCGGGGCCGTGGAACTGAGCGTCGATGATGGTGCTGCGGTCGTGGTCCAGGCAGGTCAGGCCCCCATCGTTGATGGCGCCCACGAAGAACGCATGCGGGTCGGCTGTGGTTCGGCCACCATCGGTATGTTCGCCCCGCAATGGCATGGTCTGGCTGACGAAGTGGTGGTGGTGGACGATCACATCACCGGCGTCTTGAGCGAACATCAGGCTGGCAAGTTTCTTGATATGCCCACGGCGGGCGTGCGCGTGCGGGGCCGGCGCTCAACACCGGGGCGCTATTTTCAGGTCGCCGGGCATGGCGACGGCTGGGGCGGCACGGATGTCACTGATCCGCTATCTATTATTGACCGGATCGAGGCCAAAAATGCCTGGCCCGGCCTGCGCCTGTTGATGGTCAGTACGACGGGTGAGGACTCAGCCTATTTCGTCCTTGATGATGACTTGGCACCAGTGGCGGCTGAAATGCCGGCGTCATTGCGGGCGGTGGTTGATCGGATCGCCGAAAATTGCGAACCCGCTCTTTGCAGCGTCCTGTTCATGGCGGGGGCGGGCGGCTCGCTCAGGGCCGGGGTGACGGAAAACCCGGTGCGACTGACGCGATCCGTGCGGGCAAATGTGACGCGGGTCAGTTGCGGTGGCGCGCCGGTGTATATCTGGCCGGGCGGCGGCATTACCTTGATGGTGGATGTAACACGTATGCCCATTGGTTCCTTTGGCTATGTTCCGACGCCGGCATTGGTCGCACCCATCGAATTCACTCTGCCTCTCGCGGACTACGAGGCCATGGGGGGTTATATGGATGCGGTTCAATCGGTTGACGAGGTCCTGGCCTCGGGCGTCGCGCGCAGCCTGCCCTGGCGTGGGGAAAACCCCTGGCCATTGTCGTCCGGAAACTAGTCGTGAACAGACCGGAAGCAGTTTTCGGCGCCGATGGCCGGCTGTTCCTGCGCCATGGTCCCATAGAATTGATTGTTGAAATGTTCGGCGCCGAGGCTGAGGTGGCGCGGGCCTATGATCAGGCGCGGCAATATGCGGACGGTCTGCTGGAAGAATTGGTCAAGGAGCTTACCCTGCTGCGCCGGCCCCTGGGCGCGGCCTATCCGATGTTCCACGGCGCGGTTGCCAAGGCGATGGCACGGGCGGCCTGGCCGCATCGCGGTGTGCACATTACGCCCATGGCGGCCGTGGCGGGCGCCGTCGCCGATGGCGTCCTGGCGGCTGCGGTTGCTGGCTGCGAGCTTGAAAAAGGCTATGTCAATAATGGCGGCGATATCGCTTTTCATCTTGCGCCGGGCGCCTGGCTGGAGGCCGGCGTGGTGGCGGATTTGGGCCACGGCGGCCTGTCGGGTAAAGCGCGTTTGCGCCATGACATGGCCATTCGCGGTATTGCCACATCCGGCTGGCGAGGCCGTAGCCAATCCCTGGGGATCGCGGATGCGGTGACCGTTCTGGCATCGACGGCGGCCCAGGCGGACGCGGCGGCGACCATGATCGCCAATCGGGTGGATATCGACTATCCGGGTATTGAGCGGGTGCCGGCCAACAGTCTTGATCCCGACAGTGACCTCGGTACCCTGGCCGTGACCGTCGCGGTGCCGGAACTATCGGAAGGTGCAAAGCGCTCGGCATTGCTGGCCGGGGTCGATCATGCCCGGGGATTACAGTCCCAGGGCATTATTGAAGGTGCGATGCTGAGCCTTGGTGATCAGGCCGCCACGGTTGGTGCCCTGGCTCACGAAAACCTGCAAGACCTGAAAGATGGGGAAAATCAATTGTGAGCAAGGTTATTGGCTGTGATGTGGGCGGCACCTTTACGGATCTGATCCTGTTGGATGAAGCGGTGGGCCAGGTCTCTATCGCCAAGGTTCCCACGACGCCGGACAATCAGGCTGTCGGCGTCATGGCTGCTATTGCCCAGGTGGGTGCCGATTGCGCCGAACTGTCGTTGCTGCTGCATGGCACCACCACCACGACCAATGCCTTGCTGGAGAAGAAAATTGCCCAATGCGGTTTGATCACCACCGCCGGTTTTCGTGATGTGCTGGAACTGGGCCGGCGCACCAGGCCGAATTCCTATGGCCTGATCGGCTCGTTCGAACCGTTGATATCGCGCGAATATCGCCTGGAAGTGCCCGAGCGCATGGACGCCGATGGCAACGTGGTCACGGCCTTGGATGAAGACGCGGTGCGTCGGGCGGCGTTGGAGCTGGTGGAAATGGGCTGTGAAAGCCTGGTTATCCATTTTTTGCATGCCTACGCCAACAACAGCCACGAAGTCCGTGCGACGGAAATAGCGGCCCAGGTCTGGCCCAACAGTCACATAACCTACGGCAGTGCCATTCTGGCTGAATTCCGGGAGTATGAGCGCGGCGTGGCGGCGGCTGTCAATGCCGCTATCCAACCTGTCCTGGCACGCTATCTGGATCGTTTGCGCCACGAGCTGTCACAAGCCGGCTATGACCGGGACCTTCTGGTGATGCAGGGTAATGGGGGTACCATTTCATCCGCCATGGTCGCTGAACGTGCGGTCAATACGGTGATGTCGGGCCCGGCCTCGGGCGTCATGGCGGCGGCTTATACGGGCGCAAGGTGCGGTTTTGAGAATATCATCAGCTATGACATGGGCGGCACCTCGTCGGATGTGGGCTTGATCCAGGGCGGTATTCCGGCGACGTCGTCAGAATTGCAGCTGGAATACGGCATGCCGATCCATGTGCCCATGGTCGATGTGCATACCATCGGGGCGGGCGGCGGCTCCATCGCCTTTATCAATGATGCCGGCATGTTGCAGGTCGGGCCCCGGTCCGCCGGTGCCGAACCCGGCCCCATCTGTTATGGCCGGGGCGGGACGGAGCCGACGATCACCGATGCTAATCTGGTACTGGGCCGCCTGAACCCGGATGCCTTGCTGGCGGTGGATAATCCTGTTTCGTTGGAGCAATTGCGCCAGCGTCTGGTGGCTGTAATCGGCGAACCATTGGGTCTGGATGCTGAGGGCGCGGCGGCGGCGATACTGCAAATCGGCAATGACCGCATGGCAGGTGCCATCCGCATGGTCGGCCTGTCCAGGGGACATGATCCACGGGATTTCGCGCTGTTTGCCTTCGGCGGTGCTGGCCCCTTGCATGCCACGGCCCTGGCGGCCGAGCTGGCCATTCCCCAAGTGCTGATCCCAGCCAAGCCGGGCATTACCAATGCCATAGGCTGCGCCGTGGCCGATGTGCGCCACGACTATGTCAATACGTTGAACCAACCCTTGGCGGATGTGGACATGGATCTGGTGCATGGCATCATGGCCGAACAGATCGCCCTGGGCCGGGCCGTCATTGCAGCGGAAGGCGTCGACGTTGAAGAACTGGTTTTGCTGCATGCCGCCGAGATGCAGTTCCAGGGGCAAAGCCATATGCTGCGTATTCCCCTGGAAAGCGCGGATATCGGCCGTGCGGAAATCCAAGCGGTCTTCGACGAGGCCTACTTTAATCGTTTCGACTTGCACCTGCCGGAAATCGGCACCGTGCTGGTCACTTTACATACGGCGGTCATCGGGCGGCGGCGGGAGGTTGCTTTGGCCGCGCTGATGGACCCTGGTCTGCGTGGCGCGGATTTGGCGGCAGCGGAACGTGGCCGGCGCCAGGTCTGGTTTCCGGGTGGCTGGCAGGATACGCCAATCATGGCCCGCGATGCCCTGCCCATCGGTGCGCGTTTTATGGGCCCGGCGGTACTGGAGCAGCTGGACACGACGATCATCATTGAGCCGGGCAATGAGGTGGAGGTTGATCAGGCCGGCAATCTCTTGGTCCAGGTTCCGGCGGCATTTCGGGAATAACATCATGAGCCAGTCAAAAGCGGCGAAAATCGATCATGTCACCCTGGCGGTGCTGCAAAACGGCCTGAACCAGGTCTGCAATGAAATGGACCTGGCCTTTCAGCGCGCCGCGTTCAGCCCGGTAATTGCCGAGGCCATGGACCGCTCGGACGGGATCTATCACCGCGACGACGGCGCCCTTATTGCCCAGGGAGAACTTGGCCTGCCGATTTTCGTCGGTACCATGCAGTTTTCCACCCGAACCGTTATTGCCCAGGCCAAGGATCTGGTGCCGGGCGATATCTATATCGTCAACGATCCCTATTTGGGCGGCACCCATTTGATGGATGTGCGCATGGCCATGCCGTTCTATTATCAGGGAGAGATTTTTTGCTGGCTCTCCAATACTGGCCATTGGCGCGATACGGGCGGTGCGGTGCCGGGCGGTTTTTCCGCTACCGCGACGGAAGTGGAACAGGAAGGCCTGCGCCTACCCCCGGTTAAGCTTTACAAGGGCGGAGTGGTGGACGAAGAAATCCAGGCCATCGTGCTCTCCAACATCCGCGTTGCCAACGAGACCATTGGCGATATCAAGGCCCAGGCAGCCGCCCTGCGGGTAGGCGAGCGGCGTCTGACGGCGCTGTTGGACCGCTATGGCCGCGACGTGGTCGAGGCCGCCATTGACGAGATGCGGGCCCGGGCCGCGCTACAGATGCGGGCCTGCATCGCCCATATTCCCGATGGTCAATATAATGGTGTTTCTTGGGTGGATTCCGATGGCGTCGTGGATGAACCCTTAAAGATCGTGCTTGAAATCGAAAAACGGGACGGGGATCTGTATTTCGATCTTTCGAAATCCAGCCCGCCCTGCAAGGGCCCGATGAATTCGGTCATCGCCACCACATGTTCGGCGGTATACCTGGCCATGAAGCACATTTTCCCCGAGGTGCCGATCAATGCCGGCACCTTCGAGCCGCTGCATATTACCGACCCGGTAGGTACGTTTCTTTATGCGGAATACCCGCGCCCGGTTTCGGGCTGCGCGGCGGAGGTCAGCCAGCGCATCGCCGAGGCGGTCTTTGCCGCCCTGGTCAGCGCCCTGCCGGACCGCCTGTTCGCCGCACCCGCGGGGACGTCGGGCAATTTCGCCCTTGGCGGTATCGACCAACGCCATGACAAACCTTATGTGATGTATCTGTTCACCGGCGGCGGCTATGGCGGCAGTTTGCACGGCGACGGCCTCAGCAATGGCTGTTCCACCATCGGTATTTCAACCATGCAGCCGGTTGAGGTGTTGGAGCAACGCTATCCCATCCTGTTTCAGGAATTCGCCTTGCGCGAAGGCTCTGGTGGGGCCGGGCAACAGCGCGGCGGCTTTGGCGTTAGCTATGCCATTCAGTTGCGTCAGGGTTGGGGGCGGGCATCCTTTGTCATGGATCATGGCCGTTTTGGCCCGCAAGGCGTGCTGGGCGGCGCCGATGGTGCGGTCAACAAAGTCCGTATCGAGCGCGCCGGGGATACCTATATCCCGCTACATTTATCAAAGGATCAGGATATCGAGGTTGCTGAGGGTGATGTCATTTATGTCTCCACACCAGGAGGGGGCGGCTATGGTGAAGCCCGCCTGCGGGATGCCAAACTGATCAAACGGGATGTGCAACGGGGTTACTACAGCGTGGCCCAGGTAGAAAAGCTCTGGGGAGAGAATATTCCGCCTGATCCGACGGAGGGTTGATCTGTAACGGCCCGTTAACCATTTTCCGGCACTCTGGCGTCTGATTCTAGGCGGAGGGCCGCAAATGTCAGACTATGATTTCGGACTATTTTCCTGTTTGGTTGTCGATGACAGCTCTTATCTGCGCACCTTGATGTCCACCTCCCTGCGGGCAATTGGCGTTGGTAACGTGAAAACCGTCGATGACGGCGGGGAGGGCATTGAATTTCTGCAATTGGTGCAGTCGGACCCCATGAAGGCCGGCATGCAGAATGTCGACATCATTTTCTCCAATTGGCAAATGCATCCCGTGGACGGCATGATGCTGCTGCGCTGGGTGCGTCGGCACAAGGAAAGCCCGAACCGCTTCATACCCTTCGTCATGGTCACCGGTTATGCGGACCGCGAAAAGGTCCGCGAGGCCCGCGCCATGGGTGCGACGGAGATGCTGGCGAAGCCGTTTTCGGTGGTTAATCTGGGCCAACGCTTGTTGCAAGTGGTCAATCGGCCGCGCAAATTCGTTCATACCAATAAATATTTTGGTCCCGACCGGCGTCGGAACCAAAAGGAAATTCCGCCCGATAAATGCCGGCGCAAGATCAACGAGCGGGATGTAGAGGTAACCCATGTCTGATGCAGCTGTTGAGGGTAAGGCCGCCAAGGTACCGGGCGTCCGCTTTTATGTCATCCGCAATGTCTTGAAAGACAAAGCATCGGGCGGCGCCTTGGCGCCCGGCGAAAAGGGCGGCATTCCGATCGAAGCCATCCAGGCGGCGGAGGCTGAATTCAACAAGATGTCCGAGGACTATCCCGATTGGGTGCAGAGCCTGATCGACGAATTATCCGATAACTACCGCCGTTGCATCGATACGCCTGAAATACGCCATGAAAAAGTCGCGGTTATTCATGATATCGCCCATGACATGAAGGGACAGGGGGGCACATTCGGCTATCCTCTGATCACCAATTTTGGCGACTCTCTATATAAATGTACGCACAAGTCCGAGGAGGCCAGTGACAATCTGGTCGAATTGATCAAGGCGCATGTGGATGGCATGAAGGCGGTCATCTCGGGCCGGGTCAGCGGCGATGGCGGCGAAATCGGTCAGGAGTTGCTTGTTTCGTTGGAACAGGCAGTCCAGAAATACTCCACGGACGACGCGGCGTAACAATTTTCGGCCGGCCAAAGGAAAGCCCCGGCCGCAAGGACCGGGGCTTCGCTCGATGGCACGAGGCGCTGTCGATGACAGCTGGCGTCAGAAACTGGCGCCGGCCTCGTTCAGAATATTTTGATCGGATTTGGCATCTTCCATGGCATTCAGCACGGTGGCGTCCCGGTTGATCCGGATCCCGATGTCATCGAACATTTTTTCCGTGCGCGGGGTGATCAGGCCGACCCGCGCCATGGCCGGCATCATCAACTGCTTCAATGAATGAACCTGTCCGGGCGGCAGGTCCATGGTGATGCCCAGTTCGGCAGCCTCCTGCAGGCCGGCAAAGAAATCCTCGGGCTCGATGCCGCAGGTCTGCAAAACCTGTACGAAACCCGGATCCGTCCGGCTCGCCGCCGTACCCTGGCCGCCGCCCGTGCGCTGGGATTGCACGATAACGTTGATGGCGTCAAAGGCGAATTGCGCCAGATCTTCCACGTCGTCACGGTGCATCTTGGCGATCAGCGGTCCCAAATAGGTATGCCCGAAGGAGACATGGCGGGCCTCGTCGCGCATCACGTTAAAGGTGATTTGCTTCAACAGGGGGCAGGTGGTTTGGCGGTACATATTATTGAAGGCGCCCAACGCCAGACCCTCGACCACCATGTTCATGCCGATCATGATTTTCTCGAAGCGGCCCGACCGTAGGGTCGCATCGATCAAGGCCTTTAGCATCGGAGACATGGGATAGACGATGGCGATCTTGTCCACATACCTGGCATAGACCTCCACATGGCGCGCTTCATCCATGGTTTGCGTCGCGGCATAGAGTTTGGCCGTGGCATCGGGCACGGAATGCGATACGGCGGCCGCCGTCATCAACGCGCCCTGTTCGCCATGCAGGAATTGCGACAGCAACTGCGCCGTGGAATGTGCGTTGAAGGCATCCTGCTGGCTTTGCGATAACTTTTTGAAGAACGGCATCCGGCAATAGGTGCTTTGCGCCTCATTCACCAGGGGGCGGGATGGGTCGACCGTTTGCTCCCAATCCAACTGCGCATCGGAATCCCACTGGTTCTGCTTGGCCCGTCGGTAGAGATCTTGCAGCTTCTGATCGGAGACGTCATAGTTGAAATTCCATGCAATCTGCATGGCGTTCTCGTAATAGTCATCCGCTGTCGCCGGTGCAGCCTTCACTGGATCATTCATGCATACTCTCCCAACCGCCTGTGGATACCTACAAGCTTGCATGACGCTGCCGCGCTGTATTTGATCCTGATCAATGGCCGGTTTAGTGTTCCAACTTACTCGCAATAATTTATTATTTTTAGGAGTTGCATTCAGATGCCCATGATGACCGGCGGACAAGCCATTGTTAAGAGCCTGCGCGACCATGGTGTCGATACGGTGTTCGGCATACCGGGCATTCAACTGGATAACCTCTATGACGCCTTCTATGAAAGCCGCAACACACTCCGCGTGATCCATACCCGCCACGAACAAGGGGCCGCGTTCATGGCCATGGGTTATGCCCAGGCCAGCGGCGAGGTCGGTGTTTTTGCCGTGGTGCCGGGACCTGGACTTTTGAATAGCCTGACGGCGGTGGCGACGGCGGCTTCGGCCAACTTGCCCCTGTTGGGCCTGACGGGGCAGATCCCGTCGGATCAGATCGGCCAGAATTTCGGCATGGCCCATGAATTGAAGGATCAATTGATGGTTGCCCGCGGTGTGATCGATTGGGTGGAACGGGCCAATCATGCCTCCGCCGTACCGGATCTGCTTGCCGATGCCTTTCGCCAGATGCGTGCGGGCCGGATGAGCCCGGCTATATTGGAGATGGCACCGGATACCCTCGGCGCCGCCGGCCAGGTGGAGCCGCAAGGTCCAACAGCGCCCCCGGCGCCACCGGAACCCGAAGCCGCATTGCTGCAAGCCGCCGCCGAGCGGTTAAAGACCGCCAAACGCCCGGTCATTCTGGTTGGCGGCGGCAGCGTCGGGGCCGAGGTGCCGCTGTTGGCGTTGGCCGAACGTCTGGGGGCGCCGGTGATCATGTCGCCCAATGCCCTGGGCGCTATTCCGGGTGATCATCCGTTGGCGTTTTCCATGCTGCCGGGGCAGGAGCTCTGGGAGACGGCGGATGTGGCCCTGGCCGTTGGCACGCGGCATACGGTTATCGGTCTGGCCTGGGGCCGCCAGGACGAGGTAGAGCTGATCCGCATCGATATCGACCCGACGCAGATTGTTAAACCGGTGCCCGCATCCATCGCCATGGTGACCTCGGCCCAGCGTGGCCTGGTGGCCCTGAATGGCGCTCTTGCCGATCATCAGGCGGGGCCCGAGGTGTGGCCGGAAGCAGCCGGCATTCGCGACGATGCCAACGCCCGGCTTGGCGAATTGGAACCCCTGGCCGGCTATTGCCAGGCGCTGCGCGCGGCACTGCCAAGGGACGGGATGGTTTTCGCCGATGTGACCCGGTTTACGGTGTTTGCCCGCTTTGCCATGCCGTTCTACCAACCGCGCAGCTTTTTCATGCCCGGTTATCAGGCGACCTTGGGTTGGGCCTATCCAGCTGCTTTAGGGGCCAAGATTGCCTGTCCCGACCGCAAGGTCGTGGCCTTGTGCGGCGACGGCGGTTTCATGTTCACGGTGCAGGAGTTGGCGACAGCGGTGCATCACAAGATCCCGGTGACGGTGATCGTCTTCGACAATGGCGCCTATGGCAACGTCAAGACCATTCAGGCCAACAATTACGGCGGCCGACATATCGCGGTGGAGCTGAGCAATCCAGATTTCGCGGCAATGGCCGAATCCTTCGGCATGATGGCGGACCGGGTCACGGAACCTGGGCAGTTGGAGGCGGTGCTGCGCCGTCATCTCGATGCCGAGCAACCCAGCCTGATCACAATTCCCATGGCCGAGGCGCCCAATGTCTGGGCCCTAATCCGCCGGCCGGCCTCGCAAGGCAAGCAGAACCGCTAGGCCGTGGGGGCGGGCCATTTTTGAGGTTGACCTAAAAGCGGAAACAGCGGAGAACACCCCCCGGCGGGGAGTGGCGCAGCCAGGTAGCGCATCTGCTTTGGGAGCAGAGGGTCGGAGGTTCGAATCCTCTCTCCCCGACCAATATTTTCAAAGTCATCGATATGCCCTAAGATACACCCCTGTATGTAACTCTTATATGGAGGGGTCCGTTGATGGAACCAATTCGCTATGTCGATGCCTTGAACAACAAGTACGGCAGTATGGGCTTTCCGCCCTATCAGTGGAGCGAGAACGACAGCGCGCCCTGGACACCGATGATAAAACCGTTGGCGGAATGCACCGTGGCCATGCTGGTCAGTGGCGGTATTTCGCTTTGCAGCGCCGCGCCGTTTGATGCCGATGCCCGTAATGATCACCGTTTGGATGCGGTCGATCCGGCAACGCCGTCCGATCAATATCAGATCCATGACAGCTATTACGATCACGCTGATGCGGACCGGGATCTCAACTGCATCTTTCCCATTGACCGGCTGAGCGAGCTGGCCGAGGCTGGTGAAATCGGTGCGGTCGCCAAGCGCCATTGGAGCGGCTTCATGGGCCGTACTTACAATCGCAGCAAGGTAACCGGTGAATCCGCGCCCGCCTTCGTCGAACAGCTAAAGGCGGACGGCGTCGATCTGCTTATCGCCATACCTGCTTGACCGCTCGACCATCAGACCGTGGGTCTGGTAGCGAGAGTTGTTGAAGAAAGCGGCATTCCGACGGTCAACGTTTCCACCGGGCGGGATATTACCGCCCTGGTGCGGCCGCCGCGGAGCCTGTTCGTGAACCATCCCATGGGCAACACCTTTGGCCGGGTTGGTGATACGGCGACGCAGACGAAAATCCTGCGCATGGCGCTGGATTTCGCCGTCACGGCTTCGGGCCCGGGCATCCTGGTTGATCTGCCGTTGCAGTGGGACGAGGATTTCGTCTACTTCGCGGGCGAGACCACGCCCGAGGCAATTGCCAAGCAGAAGAATAAGTAGACTTGCCAAACAGTCTTGGTCAGGGCCGCCTACAGCTAATTCCGTAGGCGGCCCTGCTGTATTTCTAGCCGTAGCTTGTAGAGATACTGTCGAGCGGTGACTTCCCGACGCCGTGGTTGGGGATCGGGTAGCGCAGGCCAACCTTGCTCAATTCTTCCAGGCCCTTGACTACGCTGGGCAGAAAGCTGGGCGGGATCGCCACCAGCATTTCCTCGTCCAGGACGCCGCCGAATTTGCGTTCCGCATAACAGGGGATGGAGACCGATGGCTCGCCGGTGGCCAATGCCTTGCCCCAGGAATCAGCGCAGGCGCTTTCGCCGACACAGCTGAATTCGTACTTCTTGTAGTTGATGTGCTGCAGGCCGTTGATGAAGGTGATCATCTGCCCCGGCGTCATGTAAATCAGGCAAATATCCGGATTGTCGATCCTGCCCGACGTCAGCGGCGAGGTTACCAATGCCTCGTAGTCGCCGTAGGAAGCGCAGGTCATGGCCGCCTGATGGGCCGCGCTGTCTTCCAAGGTGCCGTACCAGACACCGTTCATCCGCTCGCCCGCCAGCCATTCTTCACTGCGGGGGTGCAGGCCGACCACGGCGCCGCATTGCGCGCCCATCAGATTATCCATGGTGATGCCAAGGGTATAGCCGATCCAGCGGGTCTGGCCGACGACCTGATCCATGGCGATTTTCTCGGCCGGATTGGGGCGGCGGACTTTTGGTACCGCCTCCATCTCCGCCACGGTTTTGAAGCGTTTCAAGCCAATTGGCGTAGCCTTCAGGCGCAAGTAGCGGTTCAACCCTTCGACAAGGCCGGCATAGTCGTATTCAAATTTGTCGTTGAAACAATTGGCGGTGGTCATGATCACTCTCCAAGGTGCCATCCGGGATGGACGGATACAGCAGGCGGTACAGATATGAAACCGCGTGTGATGAATTTCTCCCGCGGTCCGAAATTTTAGATTAACAAGCCCGAACCGGTTGTCAATTTGATACCGCCCGGGCAGTTTCTGCCAGTCTCATAATTGCTGCGGACGGGGGTATTACCGGTTAGAATCCGTTCTGGGAATCAAGCGAAAAATTACGATTGAAAAGACATGAATAGTGACAACACCGAAGCGTCCGTGGCCTCTATCGGCGGCATCGGGTTCTTCGAAAAATGGCTGTCGGTATGGGTTGCCCTCTGTATTGCGGTGGGAATTGGCTTGGGCAGCGCGTTGCCGGAGCTGTTTCAATTTCTTGCTGGTCTGGAATATGCCTCGGTCAATATCGTTGTTGCCGTGCTGATTTGGGGCATGGTCTATCCGATGATGGTGAACGTGGACTTTGCCAGCCTTCGCCATATCGGTGACCGTCCAAAAGGTTTGATCATCACCATCGCCGTCAACTGGCTGATCAAGCCGTTCTCCATGGTTGCCCTCGGCATCATTTTTTTCGAGGTTTTGTTCGTTGATTTAATTGCGCCCGCCGATGCCCAACAATATATCGCCGGCCTTATACTGCTTGGCGCCGCACCGTGCACGGCGATGGTCTTTGTCTGGTCGCAGCTGACCCGGGGTGATCCGACCTACACCCTGGTCCAGGTATCGCTGAACGACGTCATCATGGTTTTTGCGTTTGCGCCCCTTGTCGCATTGTTACTGGGCGTCACCGATATCATCGTGCCATGGCAGACCTTGCTACTGTCGGTCGGCCTATACGTTGTCATACCCCTGATCGCGGGTGCCGTGACAAGGCAAATATTGACCAACCACGCCAAACGCGGTGAAGACGCCGCCGCCGCCATTACGCGTTTCACCGATCTGCTTAAACCGTTTTCGATAATCGCGCTGCTGGCCACGGTGGTGTTGCTGTTTGGCTTTCAGGGTCATGTCATCCTGGACCGCCCCCTGCTCATTGCCTTGATCGCGGTGCCGTTGTTGGTGCAATCCTATGGCATTTTCGCCATAGCCTACGGCGCGGCCTATTTGTGGCGGGTGCCGTTCAATGTGGCCGCGCCCTGTGCCCTGATTGGCACATCGAATTTCTTTGAGTTGGCCGTGGCGGTCGCCATTAGCCTGTTCGGCCTGAATTCGGGTGCCGCGCTGACGACAGTGGTGGGAGTATTGGTCGAGGTTCCGGTGATGCTGTCGCTGGTCGCTTTCGCAAACCGGACCCGTGGTTCATTTCCAGGCGCATAGCCGAACTTGGATCATTTTGTCTGGATGCGGTTGATGAATTCAGCCATGGCGTCCAGGACCTCGTCTGTTGCGCTGTGCTGGGGGACGTGGCCGCATTCGTCAATTATCAGCCGCTCAAAACCGCCTTTAACAATGGCCTCGATCGCGTCCAACTGCGCGGCGGAGAAATACTCGTCCTCCGCGCCTTGGATAGCGAAAACCGGACAGCGTACTTTCGAGACATAAGGCTCGACACCCCAATCCGGTGCATCCGCCGCCGTCCAGCTTGTTACCAGCCGCTGGAACAGGACTTCGGTCTTGGCGCCGTGATAACGCGCCAGACGGGCCTTTAGATCGCCGGTCTCGAATTCCTCGATCCGCTCCCGCACCGCGTCAAGGGTGCGGGCTTCGCGGTACAGATGCGGTGCGATGGCGATAACGGCGCGGATTTGATCGGGCGCCGCACCGGCGTAGGTTAGGGCAATGGTGCCGCCATCGGAATGACCGATCAGGATGGCGTCCTCGATCCCGCCCGCGCGCAGGACATCGGGAAGCGAGCGAAGCGCTTCGTCAGCCATGTAGAGTTTTTCAAATGGTTGCTCCAGGGGGTCGGAATAGCCGGCGCCAAGGCGGTCATAAACCAACGCGGGCAGACCAGTGCGCTCACTCAGGCGGTGGCAAAAGCCGCGCCAGAAGCGGGTGCAGCCCAGCGCGTCATGCAGAAATACTAACGTCGGTCGGTCCCGTGCGGGCCCACCAATAAGGTGCCCGCGCAAAACCTTGCCGCCGCTGTCGATCGAGAGTTGGCGGAACGCCATGTCTACGGTCCGGCAGAAATCCGCCGGCGCCAATTCCAGACACTCGACCGCGCCTTCGTCAAACATCCGCGTGATGATATCGCTGACCTCCCCGCGGGCCGCGCCACGCAGGCGTGCTTCAAGATCGAAAACCGCCCTTGGCGGCGTGATGAAAAAATCACCGCTCAACAGAATATCCTGAATGCGGGCCCGGCGTGCGTCGGGGACACGGATATCCGCCCTGATGGCCCCGCCGTCCAGGTTCAGGGTCGCGCTCAGATGGGTCTCGCCGCTTTCAGGCACGGCGATGCCGTCGACGAAATCATCGCGGCCTATTTCATCGCGCAGCAATTCGTTGGCGAGGGTTTCCTCTTCCATTGTGATCTCGCCCGGATATGGCGCGATATCCAAATGCTCCGCGAACCCCGCCAGCAGGGCCTGTTGTATCACGGCCGTATCGGGCAAGGCGCCGGGCAGCAATTCAGCCAGACAGACGACCCGTTCATGGGCCTCGGTCAGGTCGCGGCGGGCCAGTTTGTGGGCCGGTGTCTTCAACGCCGCGATCATCCGGGAGGGATCGAAATCAATCAAAAGCGTGCCCTGAAAAAACAGGATCTGGCCGTCGTGGATACCGCCGGTGCCGCCGAGTTTGCGCCCCGCCACTTCGATATCGTTGCGCGGCCTGAATTCGGCGGCGATACCAAGGCGGCCGAGACCGGCTGCCGCTGCCTTGCAGATGCGGGCGCTGATATTGGCCAAGCTGGCAGCGCCAGGACGGCTCCCCCGAAACAGCGACCGGTCAAAAACCAATTCCCAACCCAACTGCCTCTCGTCCATGAATAGCGCCCCGCCCCCCGTGATGCGCCGGGCCACTTGAATGCCCTGTTGATGGCAATACGCAAGGCGGACCTCGTGCGGTAGAACCTGATGCACGCCGATCAGGGCGGAGGGGGGGAAACGCAGAAAACGTATGGTGTTGGGAATGCTCCCGGCTAGGCGCGCATCGATCAAGGCCTGGTCAAAGGCGATGTTGGCGCGGGCGTCACGCAGGCCGGTATCGATGACCCGGAAGGCGCGCGCCGTCTTGGCCATGCTATTCGGCCCGGTTCAACAGTTGCAGGGCCCCAGTTGCCGGCGCACTTTAGCTACGTCCTTCTTGTTGAGCTTGAACGGATAGGACGCGATATCGCTGGGCGGGCTGTCGCCATAGGGCCGATCGCAGGCCGAAATATCCTCGCCTTCCTTGCCGGGACAGCCGGAGGTGCGAAAGGCGACGCCGGTATCGATTACCGCCTCCAGGTCCGCCTGCGGCAGGCCGAAACCGACAACGCGGCCGGCTTCGTCAAAGCGCATCTGCTCCAACCGTACGCCGCGATAATCGATCAGATAGCGGGCCAGTTGCACCCGCCGCCACTGCGCCCGTGGGGTCGGCGGCAGATGATCCATCAACGAGCCTTTTTCGGGGAAGAAGGCAAACATGTGGCTATGCCCGCCCATATCGCGCAGCCGCTGCACCTGGCTGAGGACATCGTGCTCGCTCTCGCCCATGCCGACAATCAGATGGGCGCCGAATTTTTCAGGCCCGAATATATCCGCCGCATCTTCCAGGACGCTCCAGTATTTCTCCCAACTGTGCGGCGATTGCACACCGGAACCCCTGGTCCGATCAAACACCTCTGGGTTGGCGGCATCGATGGCGACGGTAAAAATCTCGGCCCCAAGGTCATGCAATTGCTGGACGTCCTGGCGTTGCATGGTGGTGGGGTTGGAGAGGATGGAGACCGGGATATCCTTGATTTTCTCCGTCCAGCGGCGCAGCACCGTCACCGTATCGGCATCGGAGTTGGGGTGGGTAATCATGGAAATGCACATGCGGTGGAACCGGCCGCCGTCGCCGCCTGCGGCAACAATGTCGATGACATCATCATAGGGTACCGCCGGCCAGTCGACGCGGATGAAATTGCGGTCGGCATAATCGCGCTCCGCCTCGCGGTGCCGGGCCAGGCCGCAATAGGCGCAATTGGCCCGACAGCCTTCCGGATAGGTCAGCAACAGGTTGAGGCAGCGGGTACATGAAGTGCGGTACATCTTCCCCGGCAAGACGCCCAAGGTAATCGCCGCCGCCGTGGACATCTGCACGTACTCCGGCGAGCGCATGTTCGGTGTCAGGATGCGGTAGTCGGGCCGGTAAAGGCCTTGGGCATTAATGTCGTTACCCTTAACGCGGCCACCGTTGCGCGTTTCCGCGGGTGCTGCGCTTGGCGTGCGCGGCTGCATCTCCTTGGCCAGGTTAATGTCTTTGCCGGCTTCATCGACAAAATCCAGAGCCGGTTGTTGCGGCATTTCCGAACAGGACATCTTCGGCTTTCTCCCTATTGCTCGTTCAGGCGGCCCAATACGCATCGTAGGCGATCCAGCTTCGCCGCAAGGCGGCTGCGTCCGGGCGCCCGCCATGGTCATATTGGCTTAGCATTTCGGCCCTTCTTCGGCAGGCCCGTTCCAGCGATGTTTGATACAAGTCTTCGAGTTCTACTTCGTATTCGGCCAGCGCCTCGGGCGCGCCGGCAAACCAGCCGCGTAACGCCGCGCCTGCCAGCATGCCGGAATGGATTGCGGCGGGAATGCCGGCGCCGGTAATGGGATTGGTCAACCCGGCGGCATCGCCAGCCAGTAACACCTCTACCGTACCTAGCTTGCCCAGACACTTGATCATACCGCCGACGGGGATTGCACCGCCCGTATGCTGGATAATTTCCGCGCTGACCCGGCCCTGTTCCTGCAACTCGCCGTGCAATTGATGCAACAGTGGTTTCAGTCGGTCACGCTCGTTGGGCACAACGCCCAGGCCTAGATTGGCGAAACTGCCCTTGGGGAACAACCAGCCATAGCCGCCGACAATATCGGCGCGTAGAAATATGTCGGTGCCATTCAGTGGCTGCAACAATGCTACCGTGATCTGCCGGGTTTCAACCAACTCCGTATTGCGGGAACCCATGGCGCGGCCCACTATCGAGCGCGGCCCGTCGGCGCCGATCAAAACGCGGGGGCGAAAGCAGCGCCCGTCGGTGGTTTGCAATATACCGTCCGCCGATATCGCGGCGACCCCGATGCCTATTTCACATCTGGCGCCCATGGCCCTAGCCTGCGCGACCATTTGCGCATCGAACCGGTCACGATCAATCATATGGCCGCGAAAGTCAGCGGTATCGTCCGGCGGCTGTCCTTCAACGAAGCTGCGCATATGTGAAATCAATTGCTGCGTCACTGCCTTAATATGGGCTGTTTCATGATGGAGCATGGCGGGTACGAATTCTGCGCATTGCACAGGTTGGCCCGGCGTCTTCTTGCGTTCAAACGCGACTACGTTCAGGCCGGCTTCGGCGGCACCGGCAGCGGCCAGCGCGCCCGCCGGTCCCAGACCGACCACCACGACATCCACATCCTCAATGCTGCTAACCGCTGCCATGACCGTCAGGCAGCGCAGGTGATCTTGCCGCCCACGCCGTCTACCACCATGGAACAGCAGGCATGTTGTTGATCCACCGCCCGCCCGATGGCGCGCGACAGGGCGACGGCGCCCTCGGCGGGGAAGGCGATGCCGTCCAGGCCCGCCATGGCCGCGTAAGTATCGGTTATCATCTTGTGCGTACCCGCCGGTCTGGCACAGCCCAGTTGCACGGGTTTGTCCCCTAGGCGCGCGCGCGCGGCCAAGAAAATTTCGCCGATTTCGCTGGGATCGACGGTGGCGAAGGCCTTCTCTTTTGGTGCATAGAAGGGCATGACAACGACCAGAACCAGACTGTCGGGATCATGCCGGGCGATCATTTCCAGCGCGTTAAGCTCGCCCAGGATCCGACCGTAATGCAGGCCGATGACGATATGGGGCACCACATCCATGGCCGTAGTGCGCAGGGCCTGCAGGGTAGCCTCGAAATCATCAATGGAGCGCTCCAGATGATAAACCTCCCGGATGGTGTCCTGATGGCCGATGACGTCGGTCATGGCAACATCGACACCGGCGCTTTCCATGCCCTTGGCCCCGGTTTCATCCAACAGGGCGGTATGCATGGCAATCTTCAGATAGGGAAAATCCCGCTTTAGCTTTTCCACCGCAGGGTAATAGCGCTCGTAAGGCACCTCGTTACGCTTGTTGGAACCGCCCGAGAGCAGGAAGCCTTTCAGATCCTGCAACATGATCAGGTCGCGTACCTTACGGTCGAGCTCATCGGGGTTGGTGGCGGGGATCATCGGCTCCAGAATCTTGGCCTGGCAATGATCGCAGTTCAGGGCACAGGCGGGGCCGGTAATGGAAAAGGCGGGAAAACTGTTCTTGCCGCAGCCTTGAATTTCGTCGCTGGCATAGGATCGAAATGTCGGGGTATGCATCCGGATGGGCCGCGTGGGACGGGAGCCTGCCGCTTGTTCGAACCGATCGATAAGACCGGCGTCAAATTGCAGCTCGAAATCCGCGAAGGCGTCCAAGTTGGAAGCCAAGTCGTACCAACTCATGAAACCGCCCATCGTCAGTTGCAAAAAACTTAATGTGTATTTTAAGCTGGATTCCCATGCCTTCGCCAGCCCGAATTATCAACTAAACAACCATGCCCCTGGCCGCCACCTCCTCGACGGAAAAGACCTCGTCACCGTCCATCAGGTAGACGTGATCAACCATGTTGCTGACCACGCAGGCATGGTTCGGCACAATGCGGATACGGTCGCCGACCGATAGACTTCCCGGCGCCCGGCTGCAATCGATGTGGCCATGTTCCTCGTTCAGGGCGGCTACCGCCAATGCCGGGTGGTCAATGACCACGCCGTAGCCGTCCAGGCCAAATAGATCCGTGGTCAGGATTTTGCTGCCCGCGTCAATGATTGCTCTCTCCGGCGTTGGTGTGCTGATCACGGTAGCCAGGACGTGCAGGGCGCAGTCGCCCAAATTGCAGGCACCACGGGCCAACAACGAGCGGTCGTTGTAGATATATGTGCCAACGCGGTATTCCTCGACCACGGGGGCCAGATGGGCCTGACGAAGATCGGGGCTGCCGCCGCTGGATATGGTGGCGCAGGCATAGCCGGCCTCGGCCAATAGAGCCTTGGCCCCTGCCATGAAGGCCTGCACATCCGCCGTACCGCCGGCCTTGGGGTAGGTCATCAGGCCGGCAAAGCGCAAACCCATGCTCTGGCCGATCTGTTCCGCCAGTTCGACGGCTGCTTGCGGCGATTGCACGCCGCAGCGGTTGCCGCCGGTGTCGCATTCGATCAATACCGCCAGGGGCCATTCCGCATCCGCGAAGGCTTCGCTCAAACCCCGCAGCACGGTTGGGTTGTCGGCGGTCACGGACAGTTTGATTGCATCATGCAGGCACCGCAGCCGGGCCAATTTGGCTGGACCCAGAATATTGTAGGTCAGCAGGATATCCTTGATACCGGCCGCCGCCATGACTTCCGCCTCGCCGATCTTTTGGCAGGTGATGCCGATGGCGCCGGCATCGATTTGGGCCTGGGCCAGACGCGGCAATTTGTGGGTCTTGATATGGGGCCGCAGGGCGATGTCATGTTCATCGCAATAATCCTGGCAGTCCTGGATATTGCGTTCGGCTACTTCGATATCAATCAATACCGCCGGTGTTTCGACCGCGTCGAGCATCATGGCGCTAATGGTTCCGGACCACCTGGCCGGCCCGATCAGGGCAAAGATTCCCCAACATCAACGACATGGTGCCGTTGACCAGCACATAATCAATGCCGGCGGATTGTTGCAGCGGTTTTTCGAAGGTAGCCAAATCCTTGACCGTCGCAGGATTGAAAACCACCAGGTCGGCAAAGGCGCCTTCGCGTACGACGCCGCGGTCTTTCAGACCGAAGGTTTGAGCCGACAGACCGGTCATCTTGTGCACCGCTGTTTCCAGATCGAACAAGCCTTCGTCGCGGCTGTAATGTCCCAGAACCCGGGGGAAGGTGCCCCACAGGCGGGGGTGGGGATGTTCATCGTGGGGCAGACCGTCAGAGCCGATCATGGTTGGGGGATAAGCCAGGATGCGCTGCACATCCGCCTCGTCCATCTGAAAATAGATCGCGCCCGCGGGCGATAGTTTGACGGCGGCCTCCTTCAAAGAGCAGCCCCAATCTTTTGCGATGTCGGCTATATCGCGGCCCGAGGCCTCCGGATGCGGTTCGGATTTCGTGATCATGATGCGGATCCGATCGTGCACCCAATCGGGATCCAGCACTGTCGAGCCGGCGGCATAAGGATAGGCGTCCAGGCCCATGGTGGTGGTTTTCCGCGCTTCTTCGATAAAGGCCAGGGTCTCGGGGCTGCGGCCCCAGTTGGCCGGTTGCGAGCATTTATGATGGGAGACGACCACGGGTACATTGGCGCGTTGTGCCGTGGTCTGAGTTTCCGTCAGAGAGTCGATGATATGATTGGCTTCGTCGCGCATATGGGTGGTGTAGATGCCGCCCCGATCCGACAGTATTTCGGCCAGGGCAATGACCTCTTCCATGTCCGCGGCGGCGGCGGTCTTGTAATACAATCCCGTGCTGAGACCGATGGCGCCGGCATCAAGGGATGCTGCCAATTTCTCGCGCATGGCCGCGATTTCATCGCCCGTCGCGCCACGTTTGAGATCGTCCATCGCACCGGCCCGCAGGGTGCTGTGGCCGACAAGGGCGGCAACATTGACACTGGGCCTGGTGTCCGTCACGGCGGCGAGGTATGCCGCCATGGTGGCAAATTGAAAATATTCCCGGCCCCCGAGCAAGTTCAGCGGCGGCGGCGGGTCGATATCGGTGATCGGGGCCAGTGAGATGCCGCAATTTCCGACGACCACCGTGGTCACGCCCTGGCTGATCTTGGCCGCCATGGCGGGATCGCGCAATACCGCGTTGTCATCATGGGTATGGACATCGATGAAACCCGGCGCCAGCACCCGGTCCGAGGCATCAATCTCCAACTTACCCCACCAATGGCCGCTGTCAGCGGGCGCCGCGATGGCGGCGATCCGTTCGCCGGAAATCGCCACATCCAAGGCCCGCGCGGGCCCGCCGGTACCGTCGATTAGCTGGCCGTCGCGGATGACGACGTCGAAATTTTCTGCTTCAGTATCGGACACTAGACCTTGCCTTCTTCTTTTAAATCCTTGTAGCGCTGTTTCGCCTTGAGCCAGTCGTTGTGGGCGTTCTCATCCAGGAAGGGTTGTTCTTCCGAGAAGATCAGGCGTTTCCAATCGTCGCCGCCGGGCCACTTCTGAGGTGCGACAACGGTGCTGCGGGGCTCGGTTGCATCGGCCAAGAGATCCAGGGCCAAGTCAAAAATCTGCCGCTGCTCCTCGATCTCGAATGGCCGGCCGCAGGGATTGCCCAGGGGATAGTCAACGAACAGCATGCGGGCGACGCCACAATATTCGACGATGTCCCGGGCGTTGGCGATCAGCACGGTGGGGATGCCGTTTTCTTCCAGATAGCGTGCGGTCAGACTCACGGTCTGATGGCAAACCGGTCAGACCGGTGTCAGGACAACCGCATCGACGCCGTCCTCGCGGCAGCGGGCCAGCACCTCGGGGCCATCGACAGTCAAAGTCCGGCGTTGACTGTAGGCGGTGAAGACGCCATGCACGCGGTCCGCCACGCTGCCAATGCGCCCGGCGGCGGCGGCTTCGTGCAGACGGGTGATGGGGAAATAACTGTCCACGTCGTCCAGATTGGTGGCGTATTTATCGTAATGGTCCTGTCGGCTGTAAAGCTGATCGGTGGGTGTGCCGGCGGGGATGGAATAAACATTGCCGGTAAATAATTCGTCGGCATGATTGCCGCCATCCTCGCTACCGCGCACGGTAACGTCCGAAGTTGACACCAGCGAGATCCGCGCCTCTGACAACGGTTTGTTCAGGCGCGCGAAGGGCACGTCATCGAAATGCGCCCATGCATAGGGTTTTTCATAGCCTTGGCTGAGGTAGTAATCGCGGGTTTTGTCGATATATTTGACATGGGACATTGTTAAGCCCTTCCATTGAACGAACGCGGACCGATAATAGCAATCACGACTGTAATCAATTGGGACTCTGCCATGCTAAGCCTGTTTTTGGCCAGCTTGTTGTTTTTTGCCATACATGCCCTGATCTCAGGCACGCGGCTGCGTGGCGTTCTGGTCGCCAGACTGGGCGAGGGGGTCTATATGGGGCTTTTCTCCGTCGTCTCGGCAGGGGCGCTGTTCTGGGTCATCCTCTCCTACGGTTCCGCGCCGCAAGTGGAGATATGGCCCGACCTGAAGGGCCTGAAGCACGTCTCGCTCTCGGCGATGCTGCTCGCCTCGGTGCTGATGGTGCTGGCCTTTACCACGCCGAACCCGACGGCGGCGGGAGGCGAAAAATCCTTGGCCCGGGTGCAGGCATCGGGCGGGATCATCAAGGTGACGCGGCATCCGTTTCTGGTCGCGGTCAGCCTGTGGTCCGGCTGTCATATCCTGGCCAATGGCGATTTGGCTTCGTTGATTTTTTTCGGCGGCTTCCTCGCACTGTCCCTGATCGGGCCAAGGCAAATCGACGCCAAACGGGCGCTTAAATATCCCAAGGATTGGTCCCGTTTCGCCGACCAGACGTCCTGGCTGCCCTTTGCCGCCATTCTGCAAGGCCGGACAAAAGTCACATTGGCGGAAATAGGCTGGGGCCGGATGGCTATTGGGGCGGTGCTGTATTTTCTGTTGTTTTTTCTGCATGGCTGGGCTTTTGGCGTGGTGCCCCATCCCTTTACCTGAGGCAGGACAATTGGTCACAATCGGCTGATTTGAACGATTAAGGCTTGCAGTTGGCAAGGTAGCGTGGAATGTGTTGGCGCAAATTAATTGGACTTAGAGAGCTATGGATTCGTCGATCCTTCTGAAATATGACCAGCGCGTACCGCGCTATACGTCCTATCCCACCGCCGTGCAGTTTACCGACGAGGTCGGCCAGGCACGGCATGCCCAATGGCTGGGCGAGGTGGGCCGGGACGGCGCGGTTTCGCTGTATGTCCACGTACCGTTTTGCGAGGTATTGTGTTGGTATTGCGGCTGCAATACCCAAGTTGGCCGGCATCAAAATACCTTCGAGACCTATACCGATCTTGTCTGTCACGAAATAGACCGGGCGGCGGCGCATCTGAGCGTGCGGCCAAAAGCTGCGGCGGTACATTGGGGCGGCGGCACGCCCAGTTCCATCGGGCCTGGGCGCATGGCCCGGATCATGGATAAATTGCGCGAACATTTTGATTTCCTGCCCGATGCCGAAATCGCGGTGGAAATGGACCCCCGCGTCATTTCAGGCGAAGATATCGTCACTTTGACCCGGGACATGGGTGTCAACCGCACCTCGATCGGGGTACAGGATTTCGATGCCACGGTGCAAAAGGCGGTCAACCGGGTACAGCCCTACGAGCTGGTGGCCGAGGCGGTGAAGAACCTGCGTGCGGGCGGCATCACCGATCTGAACCTGGATCTGATGTACGGCCTGCCTTTGCAGCGCCAGGAGCAATTCGGCGCCTCCGCTGATCTGGCCGTCGGCCTGAAGCCGGAGCGGATGACCCTGTTCGGCTATGCCCATGTGCCCTGGATGTTCTCGCATATGAAGCTGATCAAGGAAGGCGATCTGCCCAACGCGGAAGAGCGCCTGAATCTGTTCAACGAGGCCTTGGAACGGCTGCACGCCGCCGACTATGTACATATCGGGTTGGACCATTTCTCCAAGGCTGGCTCGGAGATGGATGTGGCCCAACGTGAAGGCCGCCTGCATCGGAATTTCCAGGGCTACACCACCGATACCGCTAAGACCCTGCTGGCATTTGGCGCCTCGGCCATCTCCACCCTGCCCAGCGGCTTTATCCAGAATAGGCACTCGGCACGGGACTATATGAAGGCCATCAAGGACGGTGGCCTGGCCACCGCGCGGGGCGTCGGTCTGACGGATCAAGACCGTTTACGCTCGGACGTTATCGAGCGTTTGATGTGTGATTTTCAAATCGATCTGGAAGCGATCTGTGACCTGCACGGTGTTGCGGTACAAAGCCTTGCCGGCGATATGGAAAAGCTAAATCCATTGATTGCCGATGATCTGGTGACGGTCGATGGCTGGCAGGTCAACGTTCTGCCCAGGGGGCGCATGCTGGTGCGCATGGCCTGCGCCGCCTTTGATCAATATCACGCACCCGACCCGGACAAACCGGCCCACGCCCGCGCCATATAGCACGCGGTTACGAACCGCCGGCGTTCCCCCTCTGAAATACGGGCGAAATCCACCCTGCCGCGCCGCCATCCCCTGAAGCCCGTGCTTCGGGTAAACGCGACGCAGCATTTTGTGTTTTTTAATGTGAAAAATTATGAAAACGAAATAACACTCAGTAAAATAACGATATATGACTATCATGACTTAAGTTAAAGGTTCCGTCACGCGAGCAAGGTATGCTGCGGATATTAAATTCGGAACGAATGGTACGTTGGCATGGCACAAATATATGGAATAAGAACTGTCACTGATTTTCCATCTGGAATTGATCAATTCAATTGCATTTCGGGAGGTAATTTCCGTGACTAGGAACCGATTTCTATCCGCGTTGGAGGTTATTTACGGGACTGCAGGGGTTTTAGGAGCGGTTGCAACGTTCCCGCAAGCAATAAAAATTTGGCATACCCATACGGATCATATTGATGGCCTGTCGCTTATAACGTGGGCCGCATACCTTTTGATCGCAATCATTGGTTTGCTCTATGGTCTTGTAAATAAGAGAATTGCATTGGTGTACTCGTGTGGCGCTTATTGTTTTATGTACCTGATTGTTGTCGTGGGAATTGCCATGGAAACCAGGTCATTTTGGTAATCCACCTCCCTGGCAATAACGGACAATAAATGGGACAGTTTACTTGAATCGGGCTCCGATGATGAGCGCGCATGGCGACGAATTAGATGAACTGTCCCATCTATTTATCTAATCCGGGTCCACCAGAATGCCGGGGTTGAGCACGGCTTTCGGGTCGAACCGCCGTTTCACCGCCTTGATACCCTCGGCAAACAGATCGGGGCGTTCCTGATCGTACCAGGTGCGGTGATCCCGGCCCAGGGCATGGTGGTGCGTTATGGTGCCGCCCGCATCGATCATGGCCTGCGAGGCGGCCGACTTGATGGCCCAGAATTGTTCGACCAAGGCTGCCTTGTCGCCCAGGGCATGCCAGGTAAAATACGGCGCCGGTCCGTCAGGATATAGGTGGGTAAAGCGTACGGTGCAGGTGCCCTCCCGGCCCGTGACCTCGCGGATCGCCTCGAGCGTTCGGCGTTTGACCTGATCCTGGAAATCCAGATAGCGGTCCCAGGTGATGCAGCTTTCCACCGTGTCGCGCATGACGCCCCGCGCGATGGCATGTTCACGCAGATACGGCCCGCGCAGGAATTTGTTACGCCAATTGCCCGCCGCGCCACTGCGTTGTGACTCCGCCTGGCTCAGGGCTTCGCTATCCCATTCCCCGCCATGATCACCACAGATTTCCAGGGCCCGGTCCATCCAGGGTTCCAACGGATGATCGGCGGATTCAAATGTCAGCACCAGCACATCGGCGCTGCCGTCGCCGGCCTCGGTAAAGGCGGCTTCCGAACGCTCGAGCAGACGCGCATTGGCCGGGTACAGTCCGGCCTGGGTGATCTCGCGCACCGCCGCCACCGCCTGTTCGTAGTCGCCGAAGCGCACCGTCGTGGCCAGCCGGATGGTCGGGCGGCGGTGCAGGCGCACCCAGGCTTCGGTAATGATGCCCAGCGTGCCTTCCGAGCCGAGGAACAGCCGGTCGGGATTGGGCCCGGCGCCCGAGGCAGGGACCCGGCGCGAAGCGATCAGGCCCTCGGGCGTGACTACGCGCAGGCTTTCCACGTGGTCGTCGATCTGGGTGTAGACGGTGGCGAAATGGCCGGCCGCCCGGGTGGCGATCCAGCCGCCCAGGGAGGAAAACTCCCAAGCCTGCAAAAAGAAGCGCATGGTCAGACCGGAAGCGCGCAGCTGGTTTTCCAGATCCGGTCCCAGGACGCCGGCCTGGACGCGGGCGGCTTGCGAGGTTTTATCGATTTCCAGAACCTTGTTCAATTTGCCAAGGTTGATGGTTACCGTGCCCCGGTAACGCTCATCGCTGGGCGGATTGACGCCGCCAACGACGGAGGAGCCGCCACCGAACGGGATTGCGGCGAGATCATTGCTGCCGCACCAATCCAGCACCGCCTGAATATCGGCTTCATCGCGCACATAGGCCACGGCATCAGGCGGATTGGAAAAGTCGCGGTGATGGATCATCCGCGCCAAATCATGTACCGAGGCGCCATAACTGTGGAACAGACGGTCGTATTTCTCCGCCGTGCAAAATGCCTGCAAGGTTTTCGGAATGGCCATGCGGGGGGCGCGAAGGTCGATCTCGCTCTCGCTGGGCATTGGCGCGGGCTCGAAACCATCGACCTTAAACAGCTTTGCCCAGGTGCCTTCGAACCAAGCCATCTCGTCGACCGAGACAGCGTCTTGCTCAAATCCCCAACCATAAAAACTACGGCGTTTATCGGCCATGGCCCGGTCACTCCCATACAGGTTACGAACACCGTGGAATGGTAGCCAAAGCCTGGGCCTGGAGGAAGGTAAATTCGGCTTTGGCCAGACCAGTGCATCATAACGCTCCGCAGCAAAAAATTGCCCCACGAGGAAAAAAAGCCAGCGGTCGGCATATCTGCATTATGCTGGCAAAAAAATGTTAGAGGAGAGACGCCATGAGCGACCCACACAGCACCCTGGAAATCGTCGACGGCATTGCCACCTTTACCATGACCAGGCCAGAGGCGCGCAATGCCTTGAGCCTACAGGTACGGGACGAAATCGCCGCGATGATCGAGACCGTCCGTGGCGATGACGAGATCAAGGCCCTGATTATCACCGGCTCCGGTGGCGTGTTTTGCGCCGGCGGCGATACCAAGGCCATGGCGGGCGGCCTGGGCAAGGCCGATAAAGTACGCAGCCGCGTGCTGGACGTGCATGCCTGGCTGGAACCGCTGTACAATCTGGACTGCCCGGTAATCGCGGCGGTGGACGGCCCGGCCTATGGTGGTGGTTTTTCCCTGGCCCTGGTGGCGGATTTCATCATTGCTACGTCACGGGCGCAATTCTGCGCCGTTTTCGGCCGCATCGGCCTGATCCCGGACATGGCGATGCTTTATACCCTGCCGCGCATGGTCGGCGGCCAACGGGCCAAGGAATTGATGTGCACCGCGCGGGCCATTGGCGGAGTGGAGGCCATGGATTTGGGCATTGTATTGGAAGTCTGCGAACCTGCTGAGCTGATGGCGCAGGCCCGCGCCCTGGCCGGACGCCTGGCAGTTGGTTCCAAGGTGGCGCAGGCAGCGACCAAGGCCCTGGTCAATCAATCCCTGCACCAGGACTACCGCTCCATGGCCGAGATGGAAGCCTCGGCCCAGGCGGTTTGTTTCGATAGCGATTATCATGCGGACGCCATCGCCCGCTTTGCCGCGAAACAACCCTTGGCCTATGATTGGAACAAACTGTCTAGAACTGAAGAGAAGTAACGGAAGCAAATGTCAGAAGTTGAAAACAATGCTGAAAAGCGCATCGTCTATTTTGAAAAGTTCGCCCACCCGGTAACCGCCGAGGTCCTGGCCCGCGATCCCTCCATCTCAGTGCAGAGGCTGGAGCTCGGCTCCACAGATGCCGAGAATTGGCAGGCACTTTCAGGGGCTCATGGCTATCAGATCCGCGCCACGCGGGATGAACTGCCCGATCAGTTTTTTGCCCACGGCGAATTTCTCGGCCGCTGCCCCAATATGCTGGTGGTCTCGTCCATGGGCTCGGGCACCGATACGATTGATCTGGCCGATTGCACCAAGGCCGGTGTCCTGGTGGTCAATCAGGCCGGCGGCAACGCCGAGGCGGTGGCCGAACATGCCCTTGCCCTGATGCTTAGCCTGTCCAAGCGCGTGGGCGAGACCGATCAGTATATGCGGGCCCAGGACGGCATTGAGCGCAATGCCTTCATGGGCCGCAATATTCACGGCAAGACCGTCGGCATCATCGGCTTGGGCCATGTTGGCCGGCGCGTGGCCGCGCTCTGCGGGACCTTGTTCTCCATGCGGGTGCTGGCCTTTGACCCCTATCTCGAAGACGGTGACTTCGCGGAACGCGGCGCCATCAAGGCATCGTGGGATGATCTGCTGGCAACGGCGGATTACATCACCGTGCATTGCCCGCGCACGGCGGAGACGGAAGATTTTCTGAACCATAAATCCTTCAATCAGATGAAGCCCGGCGCCATTTTCATCAACACCGCCCGTGGCGGCATTCATGACGAGGCGGCCTTGTTCGCGGCCCTTGATAGCGGCCATCTGGCGGCCGCCGGCCTGGATGTCTGGGCCGTGGAGCCGCCCGCCTCCGATCATCCGTTGTTGAGCCTGTCCAACGTCCTGGCCAGTCCGCACACGGCGGGTGTGACGCACGAATCCCGACACCTGATGGGCACTTACGCGGGTGAGCAGCTATTGCAAATCTTCGCCGGCCGCCGTCCGCCGCGCTTGTTGAACCCGGAAGTCTGGCCGGTCTTCGAGGAGAAATATAAGAAGCTGTTTGGGGGATAATACGCCAGATCGCGATGCGGCGATCGTCGGCGCTGCGCCGTTTGGCGCGGTCTTTCGAGCATAGAACACAATGCGGTTACAAATTTTACGTTTTGTATACAAATATCCCCAATAATATTTTGAACTGCAAAAAACGCTAATAAATCCTGTCATGCATGTGCATCGGGTTTATTGATAGGGATATGTAAAATGAGTAAGCCTGTGCACCTTACGGGTGTTGAACGCACCTTCGCGAAAAACGAAATCATCGTCAGCAAAACCGACCTGAAGGGACGCATTGAATACGCCAACGATGTGTTCATGCGGATAGCCGGATTTACCGAGGCGGAGTTGCTGGGCCAGCCCCATAGCATCATCCGGCATCCCGATATGCCGCGCTGTGTCTTCAAGCTGCTTTGGGACACCATTGCCGAAGGTGCGGAAATATTCGCCTACGTCATCAATCGGGCCAAGAATGGCGATCATTATTGGGTCTTTGCCCATGTAACGGCCAGCTATACCGAGGACGGCACGATCAACGGCTATCATTCCAGCCGCCGGGTGCCGAACCCGTTGGCTCTGGAAAAGGTCAAGCCGCTTTACGCGGGCCTTTTGCAAGAGGAGGGCCGCTTCCAAAATCGAAAGGACGGCATGCATTCCGCCGGCGATATGTTTGGTGAATTTGTCGGTCAACAGGGTTTGGACTATGACCGGCTCGTATTTTCGCTGCAGACATTGTAGAGCGCGGGGCGGACACCATGACATTGCATAGAGTTAGCGGCCTTTCCAACTTGCGAACGGCCAGCATCGCGATCGTGAGCAACGGTCTCTTGGGTCTTGCGGTTTCAGTAATGGGTCTGTTGTCGCGGGATTGGTTACAAGCCGCCTACGGCCTGGCGTTCGCGGTACTTGCCGCGGCCGGGTACCTGGTGCTGCGGCAGATGACCGGCAGCATCGGCAAGGCGGCCCAGGTCGCCGACCGAGCCGCCAATGGTGATCTGGGCGCCCGGGTACTGCGGATCGAGGGCAGCGGCCCCGTTACCGAGCTGATGCGCAGCATCAACCGGCTGATGGACCAGGTGGAAGTGTTCACCAGGGAATCCAGCGCCGCCATGCAGAAGGCGTCAAAGGGCGAATACTACCGTCACATTCTTCTCACCGGCATCCGGGGCAGCTTTGTTGACCGGGCCAAGGCCCTCAACACGGGTCTTGATGCCATGGCCAGTCGAACCGAAACCTTTGCCGATGAAGCCACGCATATGGGTGACAAGTTAAAGGATGTCGTCCAATCCATGTCCGCCGCCGCCGCCGAGTTGCAGGCGACGTCCGACACACTGGGGCATACTGCGCACAATACATCCGATCAGGCCACGGCGGTTAGCCGGGGCGCGGAGACGGCCACGGCCAATGTCTCCGGCGTGGCCGCGGCAACCGAGGAGTTCAGCGCCTCGCTTGGAGAGGTGTCCGACCAGGTGCAGCGTTCGGCGGAGATGGCGAACAAGGCGGTGCATCGCGCCGAAGAAAGCGATGTCACGATCAAAACGCTGTTTGAGGCGGCGGAAAATATTGGCGAGGTTGTCTCCTTGATTAACGATATCGCCTCGCAGACCAACCTTTTGGCACTGAACGCCACGATTGAGGCGGCCCGCGCGGGAGACGCCGGCAAGGGCTTTGCGGTGGTTGCCAACGAGGTGAAGAACCTGGCCAACCAAACCGCTACCGCCACCGAGGATATCGGCAAACAAGTCGAGAATATGCAACGTGGCGCGCGCGAGGCGGTCGACGCCATCGCCATGGTCAGCAAAATGATCTTGGAAATGAACGAAGGAACCTCGCTGATCGCCCAAACGGTGGAGGAACAGCGCGGCGTGGTGACGGAAATCAGCGGCAACGTTCAGACGGCGGTGGATGGCGTCTCCTCCGTCGCGACGTCCATTGCCGCTGTCGCCGACGGCGCCCAGGAATCGTCATCAGCGGTGGTGCAGATCGGTGGCGCCGCCGCCGAATTGTCGCAAATCGCCACGCGCCTCGGTGCTGACGTGGACGACTTTGTCGAGACGGTGGCGGTGGGCCGATAACTGTCCCGCCGGTCCGGGCCATTTCATCACTGCCAGCGCGGTTCCGCCTAGAGCGCATTTGAAAAAAATGCACTCAGACACTTAAGAATCGAGCAATTGAACCAATTACTTACGTCGCGAGAGCGACTCCGAGTAATTGAAAATCGCTCTAACCCGGCGCGGCGATAATCGCACCCTGCCCGCGCGCGCCTGATTCTGTCTGACTTGCCAGCGCCGTTTAGCTGCCGCATTCTAACTCCCGAACGGGGATGGGGGAGGGTTATGAACGGCACGGAGTTCATTATCAAGGCGGAAGACAGCGGCTTCGGGGCCGAGATCGGCGGCGTTGACCTTGGCGGCGTTGTGGCGGAGGAAACCTTCGCCGCGATCCGCGAGGCCATGATCCGCCACAAAGTTCTGGTCTTTCGCGGCCAGCATTTGGACGACGCCCGCCAGCTTGCCTTCGCGCAGCGTTTCGGTCCCCTGGAAGGCCATATTAACCGCGGCACGCGGCATGACGCCCTGCCGAAAATTCAAGTCTTTGGCAACGTGGATCAAAATGGAAACACCACAGGTGTGCATCCTGAACGCGGCACCCTGGTCTGGCATACGGATAAATCCTATGTCGCGACGCCGTCCATGTTCACGGTTCTGCGCTCGCCTTCTGTGGCACGCGAAGGCGGCGATACGCTGTTTGCCGATATGGAGCGGGCCTACGCCGACTTGGAGGAAGACCGGGCAGCGCGCCTGCTGGAATTGCACGTGGTGCATGATTGGAAGCGCAGCCGGGAGAAATCCAACGAACGGGCGGCGACGGCGGATGAAATCGCCGCCGCACCGCCTGTTGAGCATCCCCTGGTCCGTACGCACCCCGAAACCGGTGCCAAAGCCTTGTATCTGGGCAACCATACCTCGCATGTTGTCGGTATGGAGCGAGCGGAGGGCGAGGCGCTGATTGCCGAGCTGGAGCGTCATGGCACCCAGGCGAAATATATCTACCGCCACCGCTGGCGGGACAATGATGTGTTGATGTGGGACAACCGTTGCACGGTGCATTGTGTAACGGGCTATGATGCCGCCAAGGAGCGGCGCATCGTCCACCGTGCCGTGGTCCAGGGTGACAGGCCTGTATGAAGAGGAAGCGGTAATGAGCGGTAATTTTGACGATCCCAGTATTGCGGAAATCACGGCCCTACTAGGGGACTATTTCGACGGCCTTTATGATGGCGACCTGGAAAAGTTCGCCCGGGTGTTTCATCCCGACTCCCATCTGTATTCGACCGACGGCGCGGCCATCACCGATATGTCCCGGGCGCAGTATTTCGAATTGATCGGCAGCCGGGACTCTTCCCGCAGCCAGGGCCTGAAGCGTCACGACCGCATCGTCTCGATCCACAAATCCGGCCCTGATACGGCGCATGCGGTGGTCAATTGCGCCATTCCGCCGCGCTATTTCACCGACTATCTGACCCTGATGCGAACCTCGGATGGCTGGTGCGTGATTTCTAAATCCTATCACACGGACGTTCACGAATAGGGCGCATCAGACCAAGACGGCCAGCGCGACGGAGAGCACCAACAGGACCGCGAAGACGATATTTATGGCGCGCCCGGTACGGGGGTGACGCAGGATACGGGATAGCGATGCGCCTAGCAGCAGCCAGGAGATATTGATTGGCGTGACAATGGCAAGCATCACCGTGAATTTAACAACCGCGTCAAGAACCGGTTCCCCCGGCATCACGACAAAGCTGGAAAAGACCGCGCCAATGGCGGCGAAAGCTTTCGGATTGCTGATGCCTAGAAACAATCCGCCAAGCAGGGTCGGCGGGGCCGCATTCCCGGTTGCCTCGGACAGGACCGGCGCCGTGGCGATCTTGTAGGCGAGGTAGAGAATGTAGCCGAATGCGCCAACCGTCAGCACTGGCAAGACGCCGGGGACAGCAAACAGCACGCCGGTAATCCCCGTCGCGACAATGGCGATCACGGTCGCGGTCCCCAACATGATACCGGTCAGATATGGCAGGCTGCGTTTGATGCCAAAGACGGACGCCGCCGCCGCCGTGCTTAAGGTCGCCGGACCGGGACTGCCCATTAGCGGAATGGCCGCCAGCAGCAGGAGAATGACATTTTCAACCATGGTTGAAGCCTTCTGGAAATGCTATGCCGGTCCGGGCGGGGAAGAAACTGGGGATGCCCGACTTATGGCAGGCACTAAACCATTGCGACGCCAACCCGGTCTTGAACATTCGTGCGAGGCTGGGATTGATTTAGCTGATCAAATCGTGACCGCGCCTTCCGCGCGGGGCATGGCGCGCCTACAGGCCTACTTCAAGGGGCGGCCTTTTGCACCACATCGCCACGATACCTATGGCATTGGCATCACGACCCTGGGTGTGCAGTCATTTAGCTACCGGGGCGACACCTTTCATAGCTTGCCCGGCCAGGTATATGTTCTGCATCCCGATGAATTACATGATGGGCGGGCGGGAACCGAACAGGGCTTTGGCTATCGTATCCTCTATCTTGATCCGGGCCTGATCCGCGATGCCGTCGCGGGCCGTGGATTGCCCTTCGTCGCCGATGCGGTCAGCGATGACCGTGGCCTGCGCGCGGCTATTGGCGGCTTTCTCTCCCGCATGAACGAGGCGATCTGCGACCTGGAAGGCATTGACATGGTGCTGGCGCTCGCCACTGCCTTGGAGCGGATATCCGGGGCCGTGAACACCGAATTCAAGGTTGATCAACAGGCGGTCGGCAAGGCCCGTGATCTACTAGCCGCCAGTATTGAAGGTGATGTCGGCAGCCGGGATTTGGAAACCGTCACCGGGCATGACCGGTGGGCGCTGGCGCGTCAATTCCGTGCGGCTTTTGGTGTTAGTCCATACCGTTTCTTGACCATGCGCCGGCTGGAAAATGCTCAAGCACTGATCGCTGCGGGGTCATCATTGGCGGAGACGGCCCAGGCATCGGGCTTTGCGGACCAAAGCCACCTTACACGGCAATTTCGTGGCGCCGTCGGAATGCCGCCGGGCGCGTGGCGCCGGCTTAACAAGGCATGGCGCCGCCGCGTGATCAAACCGGCCCGAAGTCGTACAAACGGCTCGGGTTATCCACCAGGATTTTTTTGCGCACGGCCTCGTCCGGGGTCCAGGCCAGCAGACGGTTAAACAGATCACCATCATTGGGCATGGGCGAGGGATCAATGTGCGGATGCGGCCAGTCGCTGCCCCAGAGCAGACGGTCCGGCGCCTCGCGGACCAGGCATTCGGCAAACTGGTCGGCGATGGGCCAGGGCGCGCCGGCATGATCGACGCGATAGGCGCCTGATATCTTGGTCCAGGCCCGCCCGCCGGCCAACATATCACGCAGCGCGCGGAAGCTCGGTTGATCAATGCCGCCTTGGGGATCTGGCTGCCCCAGATGATCGAACACCAGATCCACCTCCAGGGTCTTCAGGCGCGGCAGCAACTCCAACAAGGTATGGCGGTCGATAAAGCATTGGATGTGCCAGCCCAGATCCTTGATCCGCTCGGCGACCGCTTCCAGCTCGCGCAAATCGATGCCACCGTCGGTGACGAAGTTAAAGCGGGTGCCGCGAAAGCCTGCCTGGTGCAGGCGCTGCAGTTCGGCCTCGGCCACATTCTGATCGATCACCGCGACACCGCGGCCATTGTCGCCCATGGCCTCGACCGCCTCGCGGCTGCAATCATTGACCGTGCCATAGAGGCTGGGTTGGACGATCACGCCGCGCTGGATGCCCAGGCTGGCCAGCATCGCTTGATAGGATGCCAAGGTTGCTTCCGGCGGCGTGTAGGCCCGATTGGGACTTAGATAGTGCGCGTCGGGGGCGGCAAAAACATGGGCATGGCAATCAATGGCGCCGGCGGGTGCTCTCTCCCGTGGCGGTTTGATCACCGCGTCGGGTGACGGGATATCGGGTTCTATTGACATGGCGCGATACTAGATCATGTCGCGGCTAATCTGAACCGTTTGCTGGCGCCGGATCGGCTATGCGCCTGGAAATTCGGGCGGAAACTCAGGGCGCGCGACCAGCATGCCGTCTTCCGTTACGACGCGAATGGCAAAGTTCATGCTGTCCGCCGCCAGGGCAAGGTCGCGGTCTTCGGGGGGATAATCACCGCTGGCGACCAGCTGCTGGTTTGCCGGCGGGACCAATGAAGCGACTAATGTCCTCAGTGCTTCTTTGTCCGGCGACAGGCCTTGCAAAAGCGCCCGGTGGTACAGCGCGCAGACTTCGTCCTCGGCCGCGGGACGTTCCGCCGCCCCCATGGCCACGATGCAGACGGTTTCGGGACCGCGGGCCCGAATACAGCGCACCGTCGCTGCCGCTGTTACGAAGGCGCCGGTATAAATCTCCTCCGCCCCGGTCGCCGCAAGCAGGCCACGGGTGCCATTGGAGGTCTTCTGTGCCAATACCTTGCCTGATAAATCCGCCTGGGAGACCGCATGCGGGGAGTTGCCAAAGTCGAAACCGTCAACCTTTCGCCCCTCGGCCTCGCCCATGCACAGATCGGCCCGTCCGGAGGCCTTCAATGCCAGGGCCGTGTCCCCATCGCCCAGCATCAGGATCTCTTTCGCGCCCCGCTCAAAAGCATGCGCGGCGGTGGTGAAGGCGCGAAAGACATCGATAATGACCGCGATGCCGCGTGCCTGGCGCGCGCCCTGTTCGAGGTTGGCAATTTCGACTTTCATTGCGTTGGACTAATCAACGTTGTCCGGTTTGCTGAACACGGGCTGGCGTTTCTCGATGAAGGCGCGGACGGCTTCACCATGATCGGGGTGGGCCGAGGCTTTGACCAGCTGTTCCGCCTCGTTGTCCAGGGCGGTGAAAAAATCCGTCTGCATGGCCAATTCCAGATTTTCCTTCATCAGGCGTTGTGCCACGCGGGGACCGTCGGCGAAAGATCTGGCCATGGCCATGGCCGCGTCCTGGAGTTCATCATCAGGTACGACCCGGTTGACCAGGCCGACCCGTTCGGCGCGCTCCGCTTCGATCCGCTCGCCGGAGAACATGAACTCCCGCGCCCGCGCGGTGCCGACTAATCTGGTCATGGTCCAGGACAGACCGTAGTCGCCGCTCAACGCCACCCGGCGATAGCCGGTCGAGACAAAGGCCGAGGCCGCCGCGATGCGGATATCACAGGCCAGCGCTATGGCCAGGCCGGCGCCGACGGCAGGGCCGGGCAGGGCGGCGATGGTTGGTTGCGGCAGGGTAAAAAGCGCACCGGTCAGGGCCCGCTGGCGGTGTTGCAGATCGGCGATGCGTTCTTCCGCCGTCATGCTCTTCTTGCTCGAGTTACCACCCATGCCCTTAACATCGCCACCGGCGCAAAATGCGCTGCCGGTGCCGGTCAATACCAGGGCGCCGATGCTGTCGTCCGTGGCCGCCGCCGCCAGCATGCGGCGCAGCGCCGGGGATAGTTCATCGGAAAGGGCGTTTCGGGATTCGGGCCGGTTCAGGGTAATAACCAGAACGCCATCTTCAAGGCGCGCCAAAAGATGATCGGTGCCGGTGTCCAAGACCATTGCGGTCATATCGGGAATGCCCGCCTAATCCTTGCGGAACTGATCAAGGGTGACCACATTGTCGCCATTCTCGCCGCTGTCGGCGTCTGGCTCGGCTTTGGTCTCGGCATTAATATCGGGCGCCGGCTCGGGCGCATCGCCCGCCGGTGCTTCGCTGGCTTCGGTCTTGTCATCGTCATCCTGTTGACCGAATTGCAGGCCAAATTGCACTGAAGGGTCGAGGAACGAAGTCAGGGCCCGGAAGGGAATATACAGGCGCTGGCCCTGACCGCCGAAGCTCAAGGTGATTTCAAAGGCTTCTTCGCCGACTTCCAGACCCCAGAATTTGTGCTGAATGACGATGGTCATTTCATCAGGGTATTGGGCGGCTAGATGAGCGGGGATATCCACGCCGGGATACTCGGTTTTAAAGCCGATATAAAAATGATGCTCCCCCAACAGACCGTCGGTGGCGGCTCGGTTAAGGGCCATGCGCACGACGCCACGCAGGCTGTCTTCAACCATCTGTCCATATTGCATCAGATCTTGCGCCATCCCGGCCCACCTTATTTTCGTACTTATCCGGCTATGCGGACATAACCCCATGCCGGCGGGCGGGTCCAGTAAATTAGTAGGGGGCTTCTGTTGCCCGGTGCCCCCCGAACCGCGCTTACCTTTTAATTAGGCAGCGAGCACCATTTCATTATCATTGGCACTTGTAGAAATGGCCCGATAACGGTGGAGCCATGCCGAACGCAAACCGTGCCTTTATTACGCGCGTCGATCCTATTTCGCCCCCATCAGCAGCACACTGCCAAGCCATACGGCTCGTGATTCGGTGTTCAGTGTGCTCCTGGTGGAGGCGCCGGGTACCGCCCCCGGGTCCGCTACGTTTATTCCGCAAAGCGTTTAGCGTCATAGCCGGACAAGCCGGCACCACAAATATAGGCATTTTGGTTGATTTTGAAAGGGTATAGCTGCAAATCAGTGATTTTGACGGACCGGCCGCGCGTCGTCGTTGGCGCGAAGGCGGGGGCGCTGTATGTTGGCACCGGAGTGAACATAGTGTCCGTCGAAGAACTTTGGAGAGCCCGATGCCGGTAAGTGAAGCGCAACAACAGGAAATCGAACAGCTTCGCGATGCATCCGTCCCAACCTTGCGGGCCACGGTGCCGGCCTTGGAAGACATGCTGTATCGGGCGCTGCCGGTGTTGGATCAGGGCTTTATCCGGGTCATCGACTATATGGGTGACGATGCCGCCGTGGTGCAGGCCGCCAGGGTCTCGTATGGCCGGGGTACCCGCATGGTGAGTGAGGACCGCGGCCTGTTGCGTTATCTGATGCGCCATCGCCACACCACGCCGTTCGAGATGTGCGAGATTAAATTTCACGTCAAACTGCCGGTTTTCGTGGCCCGGCAGTGGATCCGGCACCGCACGGCATCGGTCAATGAATATTCCGCCCGTTACTCCATTCTGAACCGGGAGTTCTACATTCCGGCACCGGATCAATTGTCCGCGCAATCCCAGGATAACCGCCAGGGCCGGGGCGCGGTCCTGCAAGGCGATGAGGCGATCCGGGTTCTTGACATTCTGCGCGAAGATGCAGCGCGCAATTATGCCGACTATCAGGAAATGCTGAATGAAGATGATGAAGGTAATGTCATCGATCCAAACCGCCAGGGCCTGGCGCGGGAGTTGGCGCGGATGAACCTGCCGCTCAATATTTATACCGAATGGTACTGGAAGTGTAATCTCCATAATCTATTACATTTCCTATCGTTACGGGCGGATCCTCATGCACAATATGAGATACGGGTCTACGCCGAAGCGATGATGCAGGCGTTGCGGGCCTGGGTGCCGCTAACAGCGGAAGCGTTCGAGGATTACCGCATGGGCAGTGTGCATCTATCCGCCGCCGGGCTGGACGTGGTCAAGCGGCTGCTGGCGGGTGAGGATGTCACGGTTAAGGACAGCGGCCTGGCGCCACGGGAATGGCGCGAATTGATGGCCTCATTGGGGCGTGCTGGGTAGCCCCGCCATTATGCCGGATTGCGGCCTTTCATGACCAAGGGCAGCCCAGCGGCGACAAACAGGACATTGTCGGCAAGGGTGGCGATTTCCTTATTCATGATGCCTGAATAATCGCGGAAACGTCTTGCCAGGGCATTCTCGGGCACGATGCCCAGACCGGTCTCGTTTGAAACCAGAACGACTGGCGCGCGGGCCAGGGGCAAGGCGGCCGCAAGGGCCTGGATTTCAGCCTCCGTATCCCGCTCGGCCAGCATGATGTTGCTTAGCCACAAGGTCAGGCAGTCGATCAAAATCGGTACCTCGGATACCAGCAAGACCGGCAGGGAGGCGGCTAGCTCAAGTGGAATTTCCTGGGTTTGCCAGGACTGGCCGCTATCCAGGCGCTGTTTGCGGTGGGCCGCGATGCGTTGGCGCATTTCGTCGTCGTGTGCCTGTGCCGTGGCAATATAAACCGCGTCTCGCTTTTGCCGCGCAATGATGGCTTCGCCCAGGCTGCTTTTGCCGGACCGGGCGCCGCCCAGGACAAAGGTGATCTCACCCCGATCCCCATTTGCAGCCATTATGAGGGCTGCCCCGCGCTGTCCTGTTCGTTCCCCAGCTCGTTTAGGGCCTCGGTGGTGGAAATGACCCGTCCGAACAGGCGCTGGAAATTGGTCACGGTGGCGTTGTGCAGATCTTCGTGGGTGGTGGCGCAGGCATCTTCGATCAATGTCACGCCATAGCCCCGGTCGGCGGCTTCCCGCGCCGTGGTATCGACACACATGTTGGTGGAGACACCGGTCATATAGAGCTGATCCCTGCCGAGCGAGCGTAGCAGATGATCGATGCCGGTCGAGGCGAAGGCGCCGATAGTGGTCTTGTTGATGACACTTTCGTCAGGCCGCGGCTTCAATTCATCAATAATCTCATGCTCCCGGCTACCTTCGTAATTATCCAGCGCCTGGAACATCCCCTTCATGTGTGGCGGCGCATCCGCGCAATCCGCCCTATCCGCGCCCACGGTCAAATAGACAACCGCGCCGCCCTTGCCACGGAAGCGTTCCAGAAGCTTGGAAATATTGGGTACCACGAGGCCCTCGATCCGGTCAAAGCGGTAACCCGCGACATTGGAGCCCTCCGCCGTCAGCCGCCGGCCCAGGGCGCCGCTTCGGTGACCGGTGGCATATTGCATATCGACCACGATTAGTATCGCACGGTCAAAATCGGGCGCCGGATGCGCCATGAAGGCCTGGATATAGTCGCCGTCCTTGCTCGCCGGTGTGCTCATGACAGGGTCCTCTCGATCCATCTCGCCCAATGTAGCAGCGTTACTTTGCGGTATAGCCGCCGTCGGCGCAAATCACCTGACCGGTGATGAAGGAGGCGGCATCGGAAAGCAGAAACAGGTTCAGATTGGCGATTTCCTCCGGCTCGCCAAAGCGGCCCATGGGAATGCCATCCAATAGGAAATCCCGCCGCTCTGGTATGGCGCGGCTTGCCGCCGTCATCTCGGTCGCAATAGGGCCGGGGCCGACCGCGTTGATGCGTACATTGCGGGGGCCCAATTCCATGGCCATGGCGCGGACCAGGCCATTAATACCTGATTTGGAGGCGGCATAGGCCGCCGCCCTATGGTGCCCGACCAGGCCGATCTGGCTTGATATTATCACGATGGAGCCTCGGCCCCGTTCCTGCATATGACGGGCGGCGGCGCGGGCAAGATGGAAACTGCCGGTTAGATTTACCTCCAGAACCTCGCTCCAGACCGCGTCCGTCGTTTCCGTCGAAGTGGCGACCGCCAGTATGCCGGCGCAGGCCAGGGCGCCGTCCAAGCCGCCAAACGTCTCGATGGTTTCGGCGATGGCGCCTTCGAGGGCCGCGCTGTCGGTCACATCCAGGTCATGAATAGCGCCGCCATCCAGATAGTCGCGCAGGGCATGGCGCTGTTCATCGCCCCGCACGGTGGCCGCGATCCGGGCACCCATGGCACTGGCCAGCTTGACCGTGGCCAGGCCGATACCCGAGCCGGCACCGGTGATGAACAAGCTGCGGTCCTTGAGATCTATCATCTGGACTTTCAATAATCTGTCGTAGGCAACGGGGTGGTGGACAATGTGGTGGTAGACAACTTGGTAGTAGACAGGGCGGGGGCAATTTACCATTTTGCGGTGGCATCGAACAATGACCGCGGCAACAAAGTTTTGGAGAACGGATATGGATTTGCAATTGGCGGGCCGGGTTGCCCTGGTGACCGGTGCCAGTATCGGGCTGGGTGCTTCCATCGCCGAGCATTTGGCCGCCGAAGGCTGCCGTCTGGCTTTGCTTGCCCGGCGCGCGGAATTGCTCGAAGCCGTGGCCAATGCCATCGCGGGGCAAGGCCACGAGCGGCCCATGGTAATTGTCGAAGACGTGACCGCCGATGGCGTGGCGGATCGCATTGGCAAGCTGATCGAAGGCCGCTTCGGGCATTTGGATATCCTGATCAATAACGCCGGCGGCTCCCGCCCCATGCCAGGTTTGGGCACGGAGGCGGAATGGGAAGAAGCTATGTTGCTGAATTTCAGCGCCGGGCGTCGCCTGGCGCAGACCTTCGTGCCGGGCATGCAGGCACGCAAATTCGGCCGCATCGTCAATATCACCGGGGCCGACGAACCGGTCAGCATGAATGCCGCCGTGCCGCCCAATGGCGCGGTACATATCTGGGCCAAATCGCTCTCCCGCCTGGTCGGCGGCGACGGCGTGACGGTGAACTGCATCCCGCCCGGCCGCATCCATTCCGAACAGATTGACGAGCGCCTGTTGCCGACGGAGGCGAAACAACGCGCCTGGGCCGAGGCGAATTGTCCAGCCGGCTACATCGGCGAGCCGGAGGATTTGAGCGTCCTGGTGGCTTTTCTATGTTCCCCACGGGCCCGCTATATCAACGGTCAGGTCATCCATGTTGATGGTGGCGCGCGGCACTTTTCCCACTAGACGATTTTCGATATTCATCGAGTCGCCGGGCCACCCGCTCCCCCGTCCCGACCACCCATTAATGGTACCCTGTGGGTAGTCGGGACGGGGGAGCGGGTGGGTAGTTCAATTTCGAAATGGTCTAGCTCAGATGAGCACCCAAAGTGGCGCCGCTGTAGTCCGTACGGAACAGGCCGCGCCGTTGTAGTTCGGGTACCACCAGATCGACGAATTCCTCAATCGCGCCGGGACAATAGATCGGCGAGAGCATGAAGCCGTCGCCGCCCGCCGTAGCCATGAACGCCTCCATCTGATCGGCGATTGAACTTGGCGTGCCGACGAATTGCGGCAGGCCGACGCTTTGGCCATGGCGCTGGGCGACCTCGGCCACGGTCATGGGCTGCCCCGATTCTTTGTGGTAGCGCGTTTTCAGGCGTTGCAGCTCCGGTTCCTGGCGTGCCGCCATGGCTTCATTCGGATCCAGTTGGGATAGATCGAAATCCAGATGCGCCGACAGGATCGCCATGCCGCCCTCGATTGGTACCAGGGAGTTATGCAGCTCTTGCTTTTCCGCCGCCTCTGCCTCGGAACCGCCGATGATCGGCTGGATGCCGAACAAGATCTTGCAATCCGTAGGTGCCCGCCCGAAATCCGCCATCCGGCCCTTGACCTCGGCGAAATACTTCGCGGCATCCGCCGCCCGGGGCTGTATGGCGAAGATGCCATTCGAATAGCGGGCCGCGAAATCCATCCCCTTGGGCGAGGTGCCGGCCTGCAGGATGGCCGGGCCAACCTGGGGCGAGCGGACCACATTCAAAGGCCCGCGCGATCTGAAATGGCGGCCCACATGTTCGATCCGGTGGACCTTGGCGGCGTCCGCGAACATTGGCGCGGCCCGATCCATCACCAACGCGTCCTCGTCCCAACTGCGCCACAATTTTTGACAGACTTCCATGAACTCCTCGGCCCGTTCATAGCGGGCATCGGCATCCTGGCGTTCCTCGCCGTAATTGGCGGCCTGGTTGTGGTTCAGCGAGGTGACCACGTTCCAGGCGGCCCGGCCCTTGGTCAGATGGTCGATGGTGGCCCACAGGCGGGCGGCATAAAAGGGGTGGTGATGGCTGGTCGACAGGGTGGCGCCCAGGCCGATCTGGCTGGTTGCCGCCGCCATCCACGACAGCAGGGGAATGGGGTCGTGCTCCGGTGCCTGGGCGGCATTGGCGAGGGCGGGTTCAAGGCTGCCCTGGTAGGTGTCGGAGATGTAGTTCAGATCGGCGAAGAAGACCATGTCGAACTTGCCCCGTTCACAGACCTGGGCGATGTGCTGGTACAGCTCCGGCTGGGTCCAGTCGTAATTCCGTGCCGCGGTTTCGGGATGCCGCCACATGGCCTGGCTGTGATAGGTCGGCCCATGTACCAGGAATTGTGCCAGATGCATTTTGTTTTTCGGCATTTTTTTGTCCCCCTATCCGAACGCCCGCCCGCAGGGCTCTCGCGGCCCTTGACGGCCCCATTGGCTTGTCCGATGCTGGGCTATTGTCGCCGCTCTGTCCATGGGGTATAGCGGCGGTCAGTTCCAGACAGCTTCAGTTTCAGACAGTTTCAGTTTCGGGGGTAGCCGACGTGAGTGTAAAGGCAACGATCTATCAACCGGCCAAGGGCGCTATGCAGTCGGGGCGCGGCAAGGTCAAGGTTTGGCGCCTGGATTTCGATCTGAGCGCGGGACGGGGCGTTGAACCCCTGATGGGCTGGACCTCGGCCACCGACATGCGGCAAGAGGTAAGCCTGAACTTCCCCAGCCAGGAAGAGGCGGTTGCCTATTGCCAGCGTAATAACATTGATTACCGCGTGAGAGAGCCAAAGAAGCGGCAGATCCGCATTCGTCCGTACGCGGATAATTTCGGCCCAGGCACGGTCCGTGGTCCCGGTACCGAGCCACTGTAATTGGTCAGAACGATCTGGCCCTGGGCGCCCATAGCTCAGCTGGATAGAGCATCGGATTTCTAATCCGGGGGTCGCAGGTTCGAGTCCTGCTGGGCGCGCCACTTTTTTCCCTTTAGTTGCAACAGCTTAAGCCTTCCTGTCCTGGGTGTTAGGGGGGCTTTTTGCATTATTAACCACTATTAGATAAGCGATTGAATATAAACGATAATTATTTTCTATAAAATATTATGAAATATTATATGCGACACGGATGCGACATGAAACGGCACGGCGGCCCGAAATCGTGCGCGCTTTGTTCTCATGACAATGGGGCGCACGGCGCCGCCGGTGCGGGGTTTAGTGCAGGGATTAATGCGGGGGTTTATTTCGGCGGCTCGCCGAATACATAGGCCTCAACCCTGGCCATGAAGGCGGCCGCCTCGGCCGGGCTGCGCTCGAGCAAATGGCCGTAGGTGTTATAGGTCAATTTTATATCGCTATGGCCGAGCCAGGTGGTCAATTGCTTCATGCTGGCGCCCTGGTGGATCCAGATAGAGGCCGCGAAATGCCGGAAGCCATGCAAGGGCTGATCAATCGCCAGCTTGCGCGCCGCGGGATCGACCGCCGTTGGTGCCGGCACGGTCAACTCGGCGGCGGTCAGGGCGGGCAGGATCAAGCGCCGGCGTAAATTGTTTAGGGCTTGTGGCCGGCCGGCGCCGTTGGGGAACACCAGATCGAGATCGTTCGGCAGGGCCTCGAGGCGCCAATGGCGCAGGGCCAGGATGCAGGCCTCGGGCAGGGGAATGCTGCGATAGGCGGCCTCGGACTTGGGCGGGCCGATCAGGCCATAGCGATCGGCGCGCTGGTTGACCGTCACCTCGGCGCCGTCCAGATCCAGATCGTGCCAGGTCAGGCCGCGCAGCTCCGAGGCGCGCAGGCCGACCGACCAGGCCAGGAACAACAGCGGCCGCGCTCGCCGCGCGAGCTCGGCCTGGCGGGGCTCGTTATGTGCGGTCTCGAGCCAGGTGCGAAGATCCAGGATCTGCGCCGGCGTCGGGATCACCACGGGCGCCTTGCGCTTGTTCGACCGGGCCAATTTGGTCGGCCTGGCGGCGTTGCGGCCGACCTGGCCACGGGCCTCGGCGAAATTTAGAAGCATAACCAGATCGGTGCGGACCTTGCGCGCCATGGCCAGGCTCATGCCATCGGCGATCAGGCCATCAAGGAAGGTTTGAACCTCGGGCGGCGCCAGGCGCGACAATTTGACGGCGCCCAAGTGCGGCAAAATGTAATCCCGCACCTTTTGCCTATAGCTGGTCAGGGTGGTGGCCTCGAGGCCGCGCGCCTCACAATGCAGGATCCAGGCCTCGGCCACCGTCGCCACGGTGGGGGCGATGGCGTCCGGCGTATGGGCGCCGCCAATCAGCTCGGCGCCGATCGCCTGGCGTGCCGCCTCGGCGTCCTT